>Ga0214917_10000004_pt1 | contig 259422 bp, 230 predicted proteins | sample LL_1208_BB_MetaG_FD_177983 | JGI IMG/M metagenome (GOLD analysis project Ga0214917, IMG submission 177983) | Freshwater microbial communities from Lake Lanier, Atlanta, Georgia, United States - LL_1208_BB | ecosystem: Environmental > Aquatic > Freshwater > Lake | place: USA: Georgia...
AATAATGCAAAAAAAAATTTATATACATTTTGGAGGCTGTGGTGGAAGTTATAGTTATCTATTAGGTTTGGCTACATATTTACAACAAAATTATGATTTATCTGATGTTATTTTTTTTAACAATTTAGTAGATTCATATATTGGACTTTAAATAATATCATTAATTTAAAATATAATAAATATTTAAATAAGTGATTGATATATTATTATAATAATATGTTGGATCTTTTTTATATTATTGATAATATTTTCTTGTCTAATTTATTTAATGCTAATAATATTAATTTAATACGATCCAAAAATATAAATATTATTATTAGATTATCTAAAAACCATAATAATAGTATATATGATGATTCTGTTATTTTTTATAATTTTGAAATAGAGGATAACTTTTTATATAAAAAAAAAATTATTGAGTATAGTAAACTTATTTATAAAATCATTCTTGAGAATCCTAATAAAAAAATTTTAATTCATTGTAATGAAGGGCAATCTAGAAGTGTTAGTGTTATTATATATTATTTATGCATGAAATATAATTATAATTATGACCAGGCATATAATTATATCAAAAATATAAAATCAGACATTAGACCTAATAATGCATTTAGTTTTGAACTAAAAAAACTATTTGACCCGATATATATTAATAAATATAAACATGATTCAAAATGTCCTAATTTAGAACCAATGCAATATAATATTATGAATGAATATAATGATAAATTTGATGAAGAACAATATAAAAAAGATTGTCTTACATTATTGTTATCATAATTTAATCATGGTAATATTAAATTAATAATATTTTTTCTAAAATTTTAATGATATTAATATATAATTAAAGTTCTAAATTTTATTTATTAAAATATGGAAGAAGTTCTAAATTTTATTTATTAAAATATGGAAGAAGTTCTAAATTTTATTTATTAAAATATGGAAGAAGTTCTAAAAGATCAGCTTGGTAAAGAACAGGCGATTATTGCTCAGCTTAAAGGAACAAGATTTCTTAAACAATTATCCTTAGCTATTGCTATTTTAGGTATGATTTCTACTATTTTATCATTTTCATTTGATGTAGGTAATCAAAAAAAAGTAGAAGATGTTATAAAATATATTGATTCTAAAAATACGCAAGAAAAAATTGATATATCAGATATAAATGAAGTAAAAAATAAACTCCAAGTTTTAGAAAATACAGATATATTAAACTCTATTGATATAGCTTCTAAAGTAATGACAACTTTATTATCAGCTCTTTTATTATGGAATTTATATTATCGATTAAACATAATTGCGGTTGATGGATAAAAAAATTGAATTTTTTTATTTTATTAATATAATAAATGTCTTAATAAATAATTATATTATATTATAATGTATTTATGGAATAAGTACCCCACAGGCTAATAAGTACCCTACAAGCATAAATATGACACAGGTATAATTTTAGATACAAGTAATTATTAGTTACAAGTATTATATTCATACTTATAACATAAATACTTTATAATATAAATTATTTAGAAAGGTCATTGATTTCTTTTTTTTATAAAAAAAAGAAATCAATGTTTAAATGGACATGTATTAATTCTAGAACAATTGCGACCATTGCGACAATTTTTTTCTTTTCTTTTCTCATAAAATCGTACAAAGTCTTTTTTTTTCTGTTCATCTTTTAAATTATATTTAGAAGGTAATACAAACCGTGAATGAACTCTACATATTGGACATTTAAGTCGATTAGTTAATGAGATACTTGTGTTCATTTTACCAGATCTATATATCTTAATACAATTAAGACAATATACATGATCACAATTTTGCAACAACCCAAATCGTTTATTAGTATCAATAATATCTTCATGACATATTCCACACATGGTTTCACTATCTTTATCTTCTGTTGGTTCGTCAGCATGCTGAAATATACAATTATAGCTATAGCATCGTTGACCTAATCTGCAGTAATATTCTTTTGCAAATTTTTCTTCTGTAATATGAGCAAAGCTACATTCTTCATAACGACATTTTTGTGTTTTATAATATTGAAGACAAATAAATCGACGTTGTCTAGCTTCCATTCGTTTAGTTCCTTTATCTCTTATCATAGGATTTAATTCTAAGACACGAAAGTGTGCTAGAATTAGCATATCAAGTTTTTTATTTTTTTGCATTTTTTCTAATTTCATTTTTTTTTGAAATGATGTTTTTTTAATACTTAATAAAATAGATTCCATTAAATATGTTTTGTATTTACGTTCTTCTTCGATCTCTTCTAAAATAGTTTTTTGTGTTTTAAAAAACTTTTCATAGACAAACTTTATAAGATAGAAAATCATTGTTGTTCACTATCTTAATTGATATAGTTACAATATTAATTAAAATATTCAATTATTTTTATGACCATGGAAAATTAGGATCTCTTCCAATAAATATTTTATTATTATTATCATAAATATTATTACATACACCATATCTATCAAATTTAGTACATTCTTTAGATTTATTAAATAATGAAATATCTTGAAATAAATAATAGTTTTGAGATTTTCCTAAATTTAATCCTGGTTGTAATTTAGAATTATTTAATAAGTCTTTTTGAATTTTAAAATATAAATCTTGACAAAATGTTATATAATATAATCTAAATGGTGCATTAATTAGATATAATGGAATATCAAGAATATACCAAATTAATTTTAAAAATAAATCATTACGTGGTTTACTCGCCAATATACCATTATACATTACACCTGATAATGATTCTAAACATGTATAAAAAGTAGTTTTATTAGTAAAAATTTCATCTAATGGTTTAATTAAAATGGTTTTAATATCAATATATACACCACCATAAATATAAAGATAACAATATCTTAATAAATCTGCTTTATGTGCTCCTAATTTTAAATTATTAAATCTTTTAATAATACGTTTATCAAAATATTGTATTAAAAATTGTATAGCATCTGATTCATTAAATATAATATGATTATAATTAGGTGCATAAGTTTTAATGCTATCAAATATGTATTGCGGGATAGGTACTTTATAAAACATATAAATTTGAAATAAATTATTTGGAATAATTTTATAATTATCTAATTTTGGAAGTTCTACTTGATTATTAAGTAAATTTAATAAATCATTATTAGAAGGATTTAATTTATCATTATTCTGAAATAAAAGATGTAAATCATATTTTAAAACTATTTTAGCAAATTCTTGTTTACATTTAAGCCGTGAATCAAATGCATAAAAATATACAATTAAAATTAATAAAATTATAATAGAACTAATTAAATAATTCATATTTAAATATATTATATAAAAAAAATATTTTAATAAAAAGATATTATAAATTAGAATCTCTATATAAAATTTTTTTATTTTTATCATAATAATTAGAACAGAAACCACCTTTTGTAAATTGTATACAATCAGAATTATAATCAAATGATATTTGTTCATAAAATAAATAATAATTTTGACTTTTACCTAAATTTAATCCCGGTTGTAATTTAGAATTATTTATTAAATCATTTTGAATCGTTAAATATATATCTTGACAAAATGCAAAATAAAATAATCTAAATGGCATATTAACCTTATATAAGGGGATATTAACAATATACCAAATTAATTTTAAAAATAATATATTCCGTGGTTTACTAGCTAAAAATCCATTTCCTAATGTATTTGAAATAACTGAAAATGATGTATAAAAATATGTTTTATTTAATAAAATGTCATCTAAGGGTTTATTTAAAATTTTATTAATATCAATATAAATTCCTCCATAAATATAAAGATAACAATATCTTAATAAATCTGCTTTATGTGCTACCACTTTTAAATTATTAAAACGCTGAATAATACATTTATCAAAATATTGTGTTAAAAATTGTGTAGCATCATGTTCATTAAATATAACATGCTTATAACTAGATGCAAATGTATTAATGCTATCCAATATATATTGCGGAATTGGTGTTTTATAAAACATATAAATTTGAAATAAATTATTTGGAATAGTATCATAATTATCTAATTTTGGAAGTTCTATTTGATTATTAATTAAATTTAATAAATCATTATTAGAAGGAATTAAATAAGTTGGTTTATTAAATAAAATATAATGATTATAATTAAAATATAGTTTAACAAAATATTGTTTACATTTAAATTGTAAATCAAAAATATTAAAATATAAAATTAATACAAGAATAATAGAACTAATTAAATAAGTCATTTTTAATATATTATTTTTAATATAAAAATAAGTTATTTAAATAATTTTCTTAATTGTAAATCAAATGGGCTAATAGTACTATCTAAATCTTCAGGTTCAAATATAGGAAGAGTAAAAATATATTTATTAAGGTTATGATATATGACAATATCAGCACCGCAATGTTTATTATGTTTTGATAATATAATATTATTATTAGATTTATATTTAGTTAATACTTTATGCATTCCTTTTTTATTAATTAAATATAATACAGTTGATGGTAATGAATTTTTAGTTTTAACTAACCAATTATTTTTAATAATTGATTTTTTTGAAAAATAATTAATAGCAGGTAATGGAATGGTATATAATTGAATAATATCCCAATCATTAGGTAATTGAGATATTAAATAATCCCAATTAATATTTTTTTTAATTATTAAATCATCTTCTGATATTAAAGAATATAAATCATTATTAGAATAAGACATTTTAATAGCATTTAGATGAGATAGAGTACAACCATATTCTGTTGATTTCATTGTATATGAACATATTAATGATGGATGTATAGTATAATTATATAATGTATCAGGTGTAATGGCATTAACTCGAATAATATTATAGTTATTAAATTTATTCATTCTATCTAAAAATCTTTGTTTGCGTTCAATGGATTTTTCCATATTAATATAATATAAATTAATTTTATTTTGTTGTAAACCATAATTATATAATTGATTTAAATCAATTGTAGAATTTGGCAAAGCATGTTCATAATAAAATATTAATTCAAAATATAATAAATGACTAATATAAAGATAGAGTATAATAATAAATATAATACAAATATAATATTTATTCATGATTAAAAATAAATAATATATTAATTATAATATAATATTTATTATCAATTAAAATATGGAGCTAAATCATCTATGCTTAAATATAAGTATTATTAGTATATTATTTTGAAAAATAATATAAATTTATTTAATTATAATATAAAGTAGTAAATAATCATGCCAAATATATTAATTACTGGTGGTTTAGGATATATAGGATCGCATATTATAGTTGAATTAGGTGTATTAAACTATAATATAGATATTATTGATAATTGTGTAAATTCGGATATAAATACTTTTAATATTATTAAAGATATTCTAGTTAATAATAATTACCATGGAGTAATAAATTTATATACATTTAATTTAATAAATATAAATAATATTGAATTATTATTTTTCAAAAATAAATATGATGCTGTAATCCATTTAGCAGGATTTAAATCAATAACAGAATCAATAAAAGATCCTTTAAAATATTATAATAATAATTTAATCAGTACAATTAATTTATTACAAACTATGAATAAATACCAATGTTATAAATTAATATTTTCATCATCAGCATCAGTATATGGAATACATAATAAAGGGTCTGATGAAACTACACAACTTGGACATGGAATAACAAATCCATATTCCAGAAGTAAATATTTTATTGAAGAAATATTAACTGATTTACAATTAAGTAATTCTATTTGGCAAATTATTTCATTAAGATATTATAATCCAATTGGTTCACACTCAAGTGGGTTACTTGGTGATTCTCCAAAAAGCTTATTTACAAATTTAATGCCTTATATATCGGATGTATTATTAAATAAAACAAAATGTTTATATATTTATGGGAATTCATATAATACTCCAGATGGTACATGTATAAGAGATTATATACATATTGAAGATCTGGCAGTTGCCCATATAAATTCTTTACAATATATTTTAGAAAATAATAATAGTTTTATACAATCCTATAATATTGGAATAGGTAAAGGTTATTCAGTATTAGACATAATAAAAATGATGGAATTAGTATCAAAGAAAAAAATAGACTTTCTATTTACACATAAAAGACAAGGCGATATTGATGAAATATATGCAAATTCAGATTTAATAAAAAAAGAATTACTATGGACACCAAAATATAATTTATATGATATGTGTTTATCTCATTGGAACTTTTTGCAAAAAAAAAATAATTAAATTACAATTCATTTACATAATCAGTCCATCCCCAAATAATAATAGAAATTCTTCCTTCATCTTTAAATTCTTTTTCTTGTAAAATTCCATGACGCCAAATATCATTTGTAGTATTTGTAAATGCATAAATTTCGCCATCAGAGATAGGAATAGAAATAGTTGTTTGTGTATTATTTTTATTTTTTTCTGCAAATTCTAAAGCAGTTGAGCGGGTACAACCAAAACTTAATGCAATTGTAATATTTTGATTTTTACGTTTTTGAGGATCAAATGCTGCAGCATCAAAATGAAATGGTTTCCATTGATTAGTATCTTGATACCAATTAAATCTGGTGGCTTTAATCTCAACATTAAAATAATATTGCAGTCGTTCTAAAATAAAATTAAATGTCGGAGCATAACTTTTCCAGCCTAGTTTATCATCTGCAATAAAATGAGTTCCATCAATTTTATCATTGCCATGCCACATTTTTAATAATTCAGGTCGTGATTTTTCACATTCTTTAATTTCTTCAACTAAATTATTATATAATTCTAATTTATTAAAATCATTAAATACATTAGGAACTAATAGTAAATCTCGATCTGTTAATTGCGTTTGTAATTGTTCAGGGTGTAAATCATATACAATACGTAAATCAACAGGTCTAGTCATTGGTTCAAAACAGACTGTATTTTTATTATTTTTTAATAATTTATGACGATTTTGTTGTTTTGATGGTTTATCATGAATAAATGTGCAATTATCTTTTTTACAATTGCCTTTTAAATAAAATTTACATAATTTTGTTTTATATTGATTATTTGTTAATGATTGTTCACTCATCATAAATTATATTGTATAAAGATAATTTATACAATATAGTAAGTTTTAAATTTAAAATTGAATTAATTATCAACTATAATAATAAGAATGTCTTTTGATTTAGATTATTTTGATAATTATATTGATTTATCAGATAATATATATGATTTAGAATATTTAGAGAAAGTAACTGACTATTCTTGTACAATAATTAATAATTATAATATATTTAATATAGATACTATATCTAATACTACATCTGATACTACATCTGATACTATGTTAGATACTACATCAGATACTACGTCTGATACTACATCTGATACTATATCAGATACCACATTAGCTACTATGTTAGATACTACATCAGCTACTATGTTAGATACCAAATCTTATACGAAATCTGATACGAATATTACAAAAAAAAGACAAAGACAATTAACAATTAATAATGCTTCTCGTCGGTGTCGTAAAAAACAAAAAATTAAAAGAAATCTAATGGAATCACATATAAAAAATCTTCACAATAATATCCAAAAATTATCTAAGTTTATACCATTACAAGTATCTGTAAATACAACAGATATGCTAGAATTAATATCTACCATTCAAATTATACAAAATGATATTAAAACTTATAATGAAAATATAATTAAAGAGTTAGAAAAAGTATAAAATTACTCATTTTTTTAAAATTGAAATTGTTTTTTTTAAACTATAAAGAATATGCAGATGAATAACCTATCCAAAAAATTATTTAATAAGTCAATTAAGAAACAAAAAAATACACCAATAGATAAACAATTAATTAAAAATTCTAAATATTATATTCCATATTTTACAAATGAAAAAGACTGGAATAAGTTACAGTTAAATATTAATTGGTTTAATATATTATCTTATAATTATAAAATTAATAATTATTATAAATCAAAAATATGCTCTATTGATATTGGCTGTAAAAATTTTATAACATTATATGGATTAGATGGTTATTGTTATAAAATTAAAAGTGATTATTTAATAATTGATAGAATTTTACAAAATAAAAAATTATCATACATAGAAAAAGATAATAGAATTACAGCATTAATAAATGAATTACATAATTTATCAGCAAATTTTATTTGTCAACAATATGATATTATATATGTCGGGTTAGTAAGTAATAAAGGAAATATTAATTCTAAATTAATGAGATCTATTGAAGATAATTTATTAAAAATAGTTTCACATAAAGAATTTTTAGATATTCTAAAATATTATGCAGAAATATATAATAAAAAAATAAAAATAGTTGAAGAATCTTATACATCCGTTCAATGCGGTGTATGTGGAGAAAAAAATAAATTTACAAGAATTTACGATAGTGATGATTCTGAACGTCGTAAATATACATGTAAATTTTGTAATAATGAATTTTGTCGTGATTTAAATGCATCAAGAAATATTTTAATTAAAAATGAACATGTATTGTAATTTAATAATAGAAAGACTTTTATTTTTTTGATTATGATTTATGGACAATAATAATTATATTATTAATAATAAAAATTGAATATTTAATTACTATATTATAAAATAAGAATACAATGGATTATTACTTTTATAAGCATAGTTTAAAATATAATAAGATTTTAAATGAATTAAATAATTTATTTACTAATATTAATAATCAAATATCAGAGCCAGAATTTATAACAAGTAGTTATTGTGATTATATTCTAAATGAAAGTTCTCCAAAACATTATCCAGAATTTGTAACTGCTGGAGATTTTAATGATACTGAAGAAAGTTCACAAGAATCTTATCCAGAATTTGTAACTAATTATAATAATAATATTGAAGAAAGTTTTAATACTGAACCATTACAAATACCTCCAGTGTTTGTTACTGAATATTATACCAAAGATAATATTGATGACATATTACATTTTGATCCATATCATAATTATAATTATGATGAATTCGAAAAGTTATATGGAGATTTTGATGATTGGGAAGATTATATAGATAGTATCTATAATTAAATTTTGGTACAATAATTTTTACTATACCATACATTTACTCCAGTATATTCACATATTATATGAAATAATGCACCAGCAATACCTATAATTACATACTGATTAATTTTTTTTTGAGTTATAATAAATAATATAAATGATAATAAAAATAGAAAAATACCAACAATACTTGCTTCTATAAAAATGGAAACTAGTGTTTTATTGAATTTACCAAATTGAAATTCAACCATTTTCAAAAAAATATATTAAATCAAATATTTTAATATATTTGAAAATAATTATTTAAACAATTTATAATCGAATAATTAGATATTTTAAAAACTCTCATAATTAATTTTTCTTCTTCTTCTATTTTATCTAATTTATAAGTTATTATAGATAATAAATTTGTTAATTGATTAATTCTATTGATGATATTTTGATTGGTATTTTTATTATTTAATAAATATAGTTTATATTTTAAAATATGATTAGAATTAATATTATATTGTTGGATAAGATTTTTTTTTTTTTTTATCATATATTTAATCTTATTTTTATTATAAATATTAGATTTATATCTAGAAATATTTTTAGATATGATATATAAATTATGTGTATTATACATTTTTTTTTGTAGCTAAATCTTTACTATTTACTTTTTTATTGCGAATTTTTTTAACCCAAATATAATAATAAATATAATTAGTTAAATTTAACATAATTTTGGATTATATAAAATTATAAAATTATTTTTAATAGGAAAAAAATTGAATATTAATTTAATAAATTTATATAAACAAAAATGATTGAAATATTTGATAATAAGGAAATTATATTAAATATTAGTAAATATCTAATAGAACCTTCTATATTAATTATTGATCATTATTATACTACTGATAACAAATTAAAAATCATTACTGATAAGGATTTTACAAATTCTCAGATTGATACATATCTTATTTATATTAATTCCCAAATTACTAATAAATTACAATTATTAGATTCATTTGATTTATTTGTAACAATAATTACTGATATAAATAATATGAATTTATTTTGGAGAAATATAGGACATACGTTATATTTTACTGATTCATATATTTATAAAAATTGGATGAAAATGACATTATTTTCATTAATTCCAACTTCTTATAATACTTATAAAGAAAAATATTATAATTTTATTCAAATAGAAAAATTAAATAAACTTACAAATTATTCTTTAATTCAAAAAAATTTAGAAACTAATATTTTATCATTTGAAAATTATAATAAAATATTAGAATTGCAATTTACAATGAAATATTGGAAAATATATTTTCAAGATTATTTATATATGATTGATAATAATCTTGAATTTTTTAAAGTAAGTGATTTAATTGAATTTATTCATAATGAAGAATATATGTTACGTGAATTAGTATTAGATTAATTTTTTTGTATTTATAAACAATATAAAATAATATAAAATAATATTTATTATATAATATATACTTTAATAATATTAGATAATTATAGTCAAAAAATAAATATAATTAAATATGAATAATAATATATTTAGTGCTGATTTAAGCACTCTAACATTAAATAATAATTGTCTTGTAAAAACAATAAACAATACTAAAAATGTTGTAAGTATACCTTATGTAATAAATTTTACTACTGATAATTCATATATAATGTATCCAAAAAGAGATAGTAGATTAGGTGATATTAGACAAGAAACTGAGAGATCCATACCCGCATTAATGGCTTCTTGTAATAGTCTACCTAATTGTCGAGGTTTCAATGATGACGGGTGGGTAAAACATACAGTTAAAAATAAATTAGATTCAGGAACGGGTACTATGTATATTAGAAATGGAAAACCTGCGTTAGGTACTTATACTTATACAAATACCCTAAATATGTTAAATGCTAATAATGAAAATAATTTAATATTTGCTTATATTTTTATACCAACTACTCAATATTATAAATTTAGAGTTACTACAACAAATTCAGCATATGCCGAAAATGACATTTACAATAGACCCTGCCGTATATATTTAAATAGTTTTCAAACTGTTATTTTAGATTCATATATTCAAAATAATGAAACAAGATTTGAAGTTATTAAAAAGGGTACTTATTTAATATGTATTGATGTACCACAAACAGATGCGGCTAATCCAACGAGAGTCATTCCAGTATCATTTGAATATATGAATCAAAATATTGGTACAACCCACCCTGATCGTGCATTAACTACAAGTTGGACAACATTAAATAATTTATTAATTACAAATTGTGATACCTTACTAACAAATACAAATGCTTGGACATTAGTTGATTTATTTTTAAATTCTGCAAATGAATACTGTAAAAAAGATAATAATATTATTTCTACAGCATGTACAGATTATTATACTAATGTACCAAAATATATTACAAAATCATTAAATGAAAAAAACTTACTTTCTAATAAATCAATATATCCAGACCCAATAAATGGGGAATATGGTAATTGGAGTATTTCAGATACTGATTGGTCAAAAGATATGAAAAATTTATCCACAGAATATGGATCATGTGGAAAACAAGCCACTAGAACACGATCAAGAACATATTATCCACCAAGATATGGTGGAAATGAAAATAAACAATCGCCAGATACAAGTGATACTCAACAAAAAGATGTTAATTGTCATACTGATACAGATGTAAATACTGAATGGGCAAATAGAAGTTGTAATAATACAATACCTTCTGCAATACGAGAAGCACAATTTAATTCAGATATTACAACATTAAAAACAGAATTAGATAAATATAATAAAGCAACTTTAATAAGTGGGCTATCAGCAGATAATTCAAAATTAAATACTTGTTATACTGATTGGAATGGTAAATCAGTTTCTAGTTTTACATTGGTCGGTGGTGATGAAACTAATGTATCATCTAAACAAGTTATGTATCCTAATGTATGTTATATGAATAATTATAAATGGACTCGTTCAGATACAACTAATGTTTTAACAATGCAAACAGATGGTAATTTAGTATTATCAAAATCTGATGGAACTGTTTTATGGTCAACCAATACTGGTGGTAATACAAATGCACGCCTTTGTGTATTAAGAACTGGTAAATTGGTAATATATACATCTGATGGTACTGAATTATGGTCATATGATAGTAATAATACTATATTTTCAATAACAGATGGTATGTGGTATGAATTATCAAATATTAATACAATTATTGCAATGAAAAATTCAACTACAGTTGTGTATGGAAATATTTCTAATAGACTTTGTAGTAATTTATTTTATTCAAATGGATATACAATATCAAGTCCAAATAATAAATTTCAATTACAAATAAAACCAAATGGTGCTTTTTATTTATATCCATCGACTAATACAAATAATGTATTATGGGATTCATTAACTGGTAATAGTGCATCTGCTAGAATTGTATTACAACCAGATGGTAATTTAGTTATAGTACCATCAAATGCAACAAATACATTATGGAAATCAGATACAAATGGTAATAATGGTGCTTATTGTGAATTAACTGATAATGGTTTAATACTTATACGGTCTAAATCAAATGCTTCTATTATTAAATGTTTAAATCCATATGATACAGATGCAACAATAAAAAGGTATTTTGATATAAAAGGTAGTGATATAACATTAATTGGTGGTGATGAAAAATGTATTAATAAACAAAATTATATTTTTCCATACATTAGATATTCTAATGGATATACTTGGGAAAATACTAAATTTAAATTATCTATTCAATCAGATGGTAATTTTGTATTATATGGTAAAAATAATAATTCTGCAGTATGGGCATGGAATAATGTTTATGATAATGGAGATTATATAATTATAAATAGTTTAGGCACTATAAGATTAATGTCATCTACTGGAAAAACTGCTCGTAAAGAAATACCAAATGATGCTGTATGTTTTATAGAACTTACAGATAATGGATTTTTATTAATAAAAAAATGTAGTGACTCTTCTTTTATATTTTCATGCATGAATCAAATAGATAGTGAAGGGACAGCAAAATTATATTATAATGGTAAAGGTGAAGATTTAATTGTTTCTGGTAGTGAAAATATGTGTATTGCTTTAAATAAAAAACATATTATATTCCCATATATTAGATATACTAATGGATTTGAATGGTTTACAACTTCAACACGTTTAGCAATCCAAACAGATGGTAATTTTGTACTATATGCTAATGATTCAGTGACATGGGCATCTAATACTAAGACTCCTGAAAATACAAATAATACTTATGTTAAAATAACATCAAAAGGATCTGTAGTTGTGTTTAAAACATCAAATAATGAAGTTTTAAACACAGTATCACCAGAATTATCTCAAACAGAATACCCATTTGTAAGTATTATCCGATATAGTAAGGGTAGTTTTTTATCAATTAAAACATCTGAAAGTGGTTCAATAAAATTTTTACAACCTAATAATTATTATATTAGCGGGAGTCAAAATTGGAAATATGTAGATACTTGGGAAAGATTGACATCTGATTGCAAAAATAATTGGATTTATCTAAATAACTCAGGTGAAGAAATTGGATGGATAAATAGTAGGGCTACGAGAATGTCAAATAATGGCCAACTTACTGAATCATTGCCATGGGCGGCTACTAATAATGATACATCATCTGCAGATAAAACAGCAGTTGTATCAAATGAAACAATTAATGGTATTTCTAATATTATACATATAGTTCTTATTAATTATTTAGCCGAACGAATTTATATACAACCATCTCTTTTTAAAGAGATAGTTAATAAGGCAAAGAAATTAAATGATGATACTTCAGATTTAGGATGTACTGGTGATGAATATGAAGCAGTAAATGCATATACAATTAACGATTATTTTTCAAAATTAGAAACATCTAGTGATATCGTAAATCCTGGATTCCGTCCATCTTTTCGATTTAATAGAGATTATGGTGGATGGCATGATAATGATACTAAACACAATGATTGCACTAGATTTCATAATTTATATGCTGATAATAGATATGTAACTGAAAAAAAATCTTTAGCAGATGATGGATTTAAAAGTATGAGTGGGTCAAAAAATGATCATATTAATTGGTTAAGAAATAATAGAGGGGCTAGTAGATATGATACTTATTGGAGAGTTTATTATAGAACGGTAGATGATTTTATAAATTTTGTAAATAAAAAATCATTTTTTACTAATAAAAAAATTATACCTTATAAAAAATCAAATTTCTTATCTAAAATAAATAATGCTCTCCCATATAATACTCAGGGGAAAATAGTAGAAAATTTTATTAATCCAATATGTAATTTAACTAATATTTTAAAAGATCCTGCTTGTTCTGGATCAGAATATGATACTTATAAACAATATTTAACAACTATGGATACTTATTGTAATAAAAATCCGCTAAATCCAGTATGTTCTTCATATATTACAAAAGAAATAGTTTCTATTGAAAATCCAACTGATATAATTAAAATTAATGAAGAAAATAAAATTAAGATTCTTAATATACAAGAAAATGCATGTACTGACAAACTTAATTATTTAGATCCTAGATGTGTGACAATTAATAGTAAAAAACCCAAAATTATACAAAAACAAATTCAAGAATTAGATAAAGAAAGTTTATTATATAAACAATTGGCAGCTAATTATGGTGAAGAAATAAATTATCAAACATGTATAATTGGCACCAATATGTTAGATAAAGACAAAGATATGTGTAAACAATTAGAACTAAATTCAGTAAAATATGGTTCTCAATTAAAATCTAAACGATTAGAAGTATGTAAACAAGACAGTAATATATTTCATAAAGAATGTATTGAACTTAATAAAAGAGAACAATTTCCAGTCATTACTGAATATTGTGCTAAAGATACTAATTTATTACAAAAAGAATGTTTAGATTTTAATAAAGAATATAAATTATCAGAAATTAAACAACAATGTAAAGATAATAAAACTAATAATTGTAAACAATTATGTAAAGAATATAATGAGGATTTTAAAGATATATGTTTTTGGGAAAATAATCAAATCTATTTTATTTTAGTATTTATTGCTTTAATTATTATAGGTGGAGTTATTGGATATTTTAAATTCAAGGGTCGAAAGGTCATAAATACTCAAACTCAACAAACACAGCCTAATACTGTTTATACTCAACCAGGAATGTTATTAAATACAACAGTGCCGTCAACTAGTCCAGAGCAATACCAAGTAGCTGCTACCCCAATGCAATATCAAGTAGTTACCCTTCCACAACAGGATCAAGCAGTTGAGCAAATTCCTACTGTTGTTCAACCCATGAATAATACATAAATTTTATAAAAAAAATATTATTAGTAAGTAAAATAATTTATTTCTTATTACTAGGATTGTTTACAACATTAGAATTTGATGAAGTTTTTTTATAATACATACATGAAGAAAATAAACTAACAATTAACAGAATAAATATAAAGAATAATAATAAAGATAACCATGATGAATCATCATGAGTTTCCATTTCATCTTCTATTTGTGGGCAGGATTGTGGAGTATTTATATAAAAGATATAAGGTGCATTATCTGCTGGAGTTTCTTGGCTGTTATCTTCAGGTTTAGGAGTTGCATCTGCTGGTTGATCATTTTGAAAAGTAGATAATTCTATTTTTTTGTCATAATCTTCTACCATATCAGATTTTGTTTGATAATATTTATTAGAGAATGAACTAATAGGGGCTGAATTAATTTTTAAATTTAATGCAGTAAGGATCTTATTCTCAATGTTTGTATAATAATTTTTACATTCAGTAGATGTTGCTATGTTATCATTCTTAGTACAATAAGCATTAACAGTTGGTGCAAATTTATCTAAATTATTAGTTGTATCAAAAACAGTAGTTTTACATTTGTATGTATTATTAGTATTGGTATCATCGATATCAGTTGTTATATTAGCATCATTTTTACATAATGTATCACGCATTATATCACGTGATGTTTTTACAGCGACATTAGTTTTATATACATCATATATACCTTTACATTGTGAATTTGGATCAGTGGGATAATTAGGTTCTTTATTTTCACAATATTGAAATAATTGTTTTGTTAATAATTCATCAGATAGTTTTTTATTTGCAGGGTCTGATATAGTATTATAAGTAGTTGTTGCATATGTATAATTATCATTATTTAAAATTTTCTTATTTAGATAATCTTTAACTTCAATAGATGATACTTGATTTTTTAAAGCTGTATTACGAGCCGTTCTCATTGTTGAAAATGGAACCATTGTTTCATTAATATTATTATTACTTGTAGTTACACACCAATTATCATTATAATTGAATGTATTATTAGGTACACAACGATTTGTAAGAGTATTAGATAATAATCCAGTAAAATCATTTTTACAGTTTGCATCTGTTTCATATCTTAGTTTACCATCTGTTCCATTAGTAGTGCAATAATTAGTTTTCATTTTATCAATAGATGCTTTTATTTTGACATGGGTATTAAGAGTTGCATTATTATATAATGTATTACATAAATTATTATTATTATTATCAGCAACATATTTATTATTATTTGGACTAATTTGAGTTTCACAATAGTTAATTAATGTATCTGTAACAGTAGGAGTTGTACCAAATATTTGTTGTTGTGTTGGATTTTTAGTTACAATATATTCAGTTAATGCAGCATCATGGTCAGGAAATTTGGTATTTGTATTTGTAGTTACTCCAGTAGCCCAATTTTGATATTGTGTATCCAATTCAGTTTTAATATCTGAATTTAGATTAGGTAATTGATAAATTGTTTGACAATTAGAATGGAATTTTGCATTATTTGAATTTTTATTTAATGTTCGACCAGTTGCTGTGGTGGGGAAACAATAACTAGAAATTGCAGTTTTTAAATTATTTTTATTTTTGTATTCATAAGAACAATCATTAGTAGTAATATTAGCTGTCGTTTGAGTAGGATCACAAAAATTATTTTTAATTTGCTGTATAGAATTATCAACTGTTGTTTTATTAGTTCCGGTATATGTTTTTCCATATACTGTTTTACAAAATTTATTACCTGTTTGAGTAATTACATTATAATTTTTTCTTACTTCAGGATCATTTTCACAATATACTGAAATATTGGTACCAAATGGAAAATCAGTTTCAGTTGGATTACGAGTATCTAAATATTCTTCTAAAGCATCTTTATTAGAGGTAATTACATTATCAGTAACAACTTTATTAGCCCAAGATTGGTATTTAGTATTAAAATCATTTTTAATAGTAGAATTTAATGTTGAACGATTATATGTTGCTTTACAGTTATCATCTAATTTATTAATATTAGTACCAGTAGTATTTTTTAAAATACCAGTAGAAGCTGGAAAACATGAATTTAATAATACATTACTTAATAAAGGTGCTGAATTTAAATTTGTATTACAAATATTGGTAGTATCTGTTGAAAATAAATTAGCAGATTTTGAACAGTAAGTTGTAATAGCAGTATCTCGTGAAGATGTTGCATTAGCGATAAGTGTAAAATTTGTATTAATATAAGTATCTATACTAACTTCAGGCGTGCCCTTAGGTGTTAGTTTTAAAGTTAGACTTTGGTCAGTAGGGGCTGCAATTTTTTCAATATATAATAAATAAATACCAACATTTAAATATATGTCGACAGAACTCATTGATGAAGAAATATTATCTAACGTTAAAAAATTATTGAGATATAATTTAATCTTATCTGAAGTTGCATTAGTACTAATTGTATATATTCTGTCGGTCGATATCGTTATATATGCTAATATTTTTAATGCATATGCATTAGTTAATGTAACTGGATGAGAAAATGTATTATATTCAATAGTATTAGTATATTTAATATAAGAAGGTATATTAAAACTAGTAGCTGTTAATGAAGAAGGAACGGTTGTAGAACTTAAAGAATAAACAATCTGTAAAACTTTTCCCTGTTTTTCGAGACCAGATAATTTAGGTATAATAGTAGATTCTGTATTAGTAGGACTAATAGTAATATCACTAGGTGACAAATAACTAGCCGATGATGCCATGTTTATCTAATAAAATTATCTATATTAGTTATTATATAATTTATAAGTATATAATAAAAAATAAAAAAATATTAAATCTTAAAATAAAATACTTTTTTTAAAAAAAGTATTAAATTGATAATATTTAAGCATAAAATATAGATATTAATTGATAAAATCTTCATGATAATGCATTATAGATATTAATAGTGTTTTATAGTAGACTACTTACTTAGTGTAGTATTTAAATTAAAATTGAATATATTATTATTATAAGATAAATAGTATGAAAACGATTGATACTTCAACAATGACCGATTATAAAAATATTAATCAATTGATTAATTTGTTGGAGCCTTATAATATTCAGATTCCTCAAAATATTTTATATGACATTTCATTTAATTTAAATAATAATAAATATCTTCATAAACATGTTAGTTTTTTGGTTGATGCTAAAAATGGAAATATTTTATCTTATGGATTTAATTATTATTTAAATAGTACTAAATTTCCATTTAGTCTACATAGTGAAGTTAATGTAGTTAATAAATATTATAAAAAGAATTTAACTAAAAATTTAATGAAAATAAAAAAAAATTTATTTGTAATTAAATTATCTAAAATTGGATTTATTGGAAATTCTAAACCATGTGTGCATTGTGCAAATTTCTTATATAATAATTTTAATAATATTAAATTATCCAAAATTTATTATTCAACTCGACAAAAAAATTTAGAAGAATTATCAAAACAAGATTTAAAACTAAAACAGTTTAAAACAGCTGCTGGTTTTAAAAAACATAATATTTGTATGACATAGATATTTAATATTTAATTTATTTTTTTTAATATTTATAATTATATAATTATCATTATATATTGATATTTCTATTTAATTATTACCATGCAATCAATCAAAATTATTCTTATCGTTTTATCATTATATGGCATCGCATCAACAATTACCTTTATAACTTATATTATAAAATATAATAATTTACAAAATCAATGTGATCTATCACTTAAATCAGATAATACTTCTAATAAACTAGATTTAATTAAGCAAGAAAATAATACTAAAAATGAATGTTTGCAATTAAATTCTACCGATTTAACAAATCAAACCCTTATTGTTTCAAAATATGATATATATTATGATACTGATTTTTATAATAAATTTGATTTGCTTGATGAATTTAATGATAAAATTATAATATATTCTAAAGATATGAAACAGTGTTATACAGAATGTGAAAGCAATAATAAGTGTTATGGATTTTCTAAATATAATAATTATTGTTATTTAAAAGGTAAATATGATTTACTACAAAAAAATAATGCTAGCAAAATAACATTAGTATTAAATCCTTCAAAATCTTAAATCCATACAGCTTTAGTTTTTCCATCATATTCATGAGCATATCCACCTTGTATTAAGATATTTGAAATTAATTCATTATTATTTAAATATAGATTGACTAAAATGCGACCATATTTATCAAAATCTAAAAAATGAGCAAATAAATTTTTATTAATTATTAAATTATTTAAATAATCTTTAGCATTTAATCCTAATTTTTTTTCATTTTCATTTTTAGAATGTATTTCAGCTGTATCTATACCACTAATACGAAAATTATATTTATAAAAAGAATCTTTAAATTTAAAAATTGCAGTTACTGTATCACCATCTATGACTTTAATAATTTTAATAACTGTTTTATAATCTTTAAATGTAAACTTTTTTACTAGTTTTTGATCTACTTGATTTAATTCTTGGGTTAATAATAAGAGTTCCGATTCGGATAATGTATTTTCTGACATAGTTTAAAAATTTGTGAAAAATAGTTATACTATTTGTACGATTATAAAATTGAATATTAATTAATTAAAATAATAATTAAAGAAGATTACTTATTAATAATTAATAATGTCGTCAGAACTACATGGTAAAAAAATTTATATTACTTCAAGTAATTATGAAAAAAAGTTAACTGAAGTAATAAAAACTAGAGAATTTTATTTAGATAAACAAGATGTTAATAAAGTTCATAATAGAGTAATTAAAAAATTAGATTTACTATTTTTACCCAATGATATCAAAGAAAGTTTAATTTTTGAAAATTATAAACTGATTATGCATGGAATATTACAATGTGGTTCTAAAACAACTATTATAATTAATAATATATTTCCTTATGTTGATATTAAATATGATGAAACAAAAACAGATAAAGAAAATATTAATAAATTAAAAGGATTCTTTAAAAATGAAAGATTAATTAAAATGTTAAAAGGTAAAAATGTTGATTTTAAATCAATTACAATTATTGAAGGAAAAGAATTTTTATATTTTAAAGAAAATAATAGTAAATTTATTAGAATTTATTTTAATAAATTATATCATAGAACTTGCTTTATTCGATTATTAGATAAATTAGATATTCCAAGTTATAATAATGATTTAAATAATTATCATAGAGTTGTTTCTAGAACAAATGAAATTAATTTATGTAATTGGAATTTATTACAAGATTATATAATTAATAGAAATTCTAATTATAAATCAAAATATGTTTTAAATATTGATATTGAGAATGTCTCAGCATTTACTGAAGCTAACTATGGGGAATATAATAATATAGAAGAATTAAAATTAAATATTGAAACAATTCGTAAAGATAGAATGATATCGATGAGTTATGATATTGAACAATACTCATCAAAATTTAATCCAGAAAGACCTGATATTGTTATATTACCAAGTGGTAAAGTTAAAGAAGATGAAATTTTTAATATTGGTATTACTTATCAATTTATAAATGATCCTAATTCATTTCTGAATATTGGTTTAGTTACTAAAGAATCTAATTCTCATGAAGATTATATTACAATTATTTGTGATAATGAAAAAACAATATTAAGAGCATTTGGTTATTTAAATACATTACTACAGCCAGATTATATTATGGAATTTAATGGATCTGAATTTGATTGGATTAATATTTATGATAAATGTTGTTATTATAAAATTATTCAATCAGTTTGTGAAGATCTTTCTATTAAAAAATTAAGTAATTATGATTTGAAAGAAGAAAATATATTCAAATATTTATATCAACAAGATCATGTTAAAATTTCGGCAGATGTACCACAAAAAAATGTTCGAAATTTAAATTTAGAAGGATATATTCCTTTTGATCTGCGTGTTATTTTAATGCAATTAAATCCAACTGAACAAAAATCATCTTTAAAATTTTATTTAGAAATGAATAATTTACCAAATAAAGATGATATGCCAATTCCTGAGTTATTTAAAATTTATGAAAGAAATGATATTAAGGGCATGACTGATGTTGTTCATTACTGTTATATCGATGCATTTAGATTACATCAATTAGTATATAAAAATAATATTATTCAAGATAAACGTGAAGTATCAACATTAGCGTATACTAGTTTATTTGATGCATTTTATCGAGCTAATGGAAGTAAGGTACGTAATTTAATTATTGCGAAAGCAATTAAACAAAATTTATTTGTGAATACTATTAAAAAAGAAGAAAAAGAAGAAGATAAAATGGATGGTAAATATCCGGGTGCATTAGTATTAGAACCTAAAAAAGGATTAGTAAATAATGTGTTAACTATTAAAGAATTTTGTAATGATAAATTAGATATTACTGATAATGATATTATTAATAAACTTCAAGAAATAATTAATAAAAATTATGAAGCAGTTTATATTAAAAAAAATATAAATGAGGTTGAATTTTAAATAATTTTAGAATTATTTTTTTTGATATAATATACATTAGTATAATTAATAATGGGTTTCATATTTAGTAAACCTGCTAATAAAAAAACTAAAAGTTATGATTTTTGCAAAAAAGATTGTTGGGATAGTATAAAAACTCCCTTACAAGAGGGATTTTCAAAATCATACTATAAAAAAGTAGAAGGTAATCCAGTATTACAAACAGATACAGATAGTTTTGTTTATAGACTTAAAACACAAAGAGAAATTTTAACAATTGGTTGTTCTAATTGTAAAGTTCCATGTGCTAATAATTGTATGACAATTTTAGTATTAAATGAAAAAAAAACAAAATTTTTAGATTCCGATTATTTAGTAATTGCTTTTAAAAATTTTGAGGCTGCTAATAAATATTTAGATGCTTATTATCCAAATAGAACCACTGAAAAATTTAATGATGCTTTCTTTGATGATAAAAGTTGGAAAACTAAAAGCTCTGAAATTAATAAAGATACAATTGATTATAAAAACGGACTATCAGAAAAAAAAGCATATGAATATATTCAAAAATTATATTCACAATCTTAAATTCATTTAAAGAAATAGCAGATACTTAATAGTAACAGCTATTCATTCTTTTTTTAAGTACAATAATGAATGATAATACTAAAAAAGATATAACTAATACTAAAGAATATAAAGAATTAGAAAAGAAATATAATAATTTAGAAAAGAAATATAATAATTTAGAAAAGGAATATAATGATTTAGAGAATGATTGTCGTCAAAAAGTCAGACTGTTTATTGATTTAGTTAAAATTAAATTACAAGACACTCTTTCTGAACATCAAATTATATAAAATAACTAAAACTTGTATTTTATTTTTTGTAGGAGTACCTTACCTGTAATGTAAAATTTTACATTACGGGTAAGGCAATATATTTTTTTATTAAAGATTATAAATGTAATAAATGTCAAAAAATTAAATTTATTTTTTTTAAATCTATAAAAATTCTTACTGCGTAAGTAAGTAATATTTTACATTTTTAGAAAGACTATTAAATATTATATTAAAATTTATATTAAGAGTATTATATACTTCTTATATAGTAAAATAATATTTTACTAATTTCAGAAATTTTACATAATGGGATTTACCTGTTTAGATTGTAAAAAAGAATTTAAATACGAATCAAAATTAATTGAACATAAAAAAAGAAAGATACCATGTAACAAATTAAAAGAAGATTTAAAGTGTGATATTTGTAATATAAATTTTGTAAGACCATCCCATAAAAAAATTCATGAAAATACAAAAAAACATATTAATAATATACAAATTCATATTAATGGTAATCAAAATAATATTAATACACATATTGGAGATAATTTTCAAAATATAATAAATTTAACTTTACAAACTAAACCATTTAATGATACCGATTTTACATATTTAAGAAAATGGATTATTGATGATGTGGGGAACGATTTATATATTAAGACAATGAAAAAAGATTTTTTATGTTCTCAAGAAAAAATTAAATTATTATTCCGCGGGACAAGTGAGATATTAGAAACTTTACATTTTAATTTAAATAATGAAGATAATCATAATTTAAAAATTTTATTAATGTTTCCGGGTTTTAAAAAACCAATTTATGAATATTTAATATTAGAAATCGAACAAGGTACTAATAAAATAACATGGAATACATTAACTTATGAAGAATTTATTAAAGAATTATTAAATCATTTAACTAGAATGAATGAAACAATTAAAAATGAAAATTTTGAAAAGTATATATATTATCTTAAAAAATATTTAATTTACGATGAAGAAATTAGTATTGAGATGAAACCATTTATTGAAAATAAATTAAATGATTTATATATTAATTTCAATAGCAAACAAAAAAAAGAACCAAGGCCAGTAAAAATAACAATAGAAGAAAAAATAAAAGAATTCAAAGAATATAGAAATCAAGAAACTAGATTACATAATGGATTTAGCCCGGAAATAATAAATTCTCATATTTAAAAATGATCATATAAATGCTCATCAGAAAATTGACCATATATTTCTGGATCATTACAATTAATTGTATTAGGTTTAAATAATAATGTTGATTTAATTTTATTCCATAATGCTGATTTATAAGGTTTTATTCCTAACAATTTATTATTTTCACATATTTTTATTTTATTCTCATTTATTTTTTTTTTATACCCATCTTGTTTTGTAGAACTATACTTTCTAATTTGATTTTTTAACTCAATATTTTCATTAGTTAATTTAAGTTTAACTTCGGGGGTTAATAATTCAGATGAAGAAACATTATAATACATTTCATCCGCTTTTCCTGTTTTATTAGTTAAGTTTAATATATCATTTATTAAAAATTCAATTATGGATAAAGAACTTATTATAATTGATAATATTACAACCCATTCTGGTATTTCTATAATTAAACTTAAAATTAGTAAAGTAACAATTAAAAGTGCTATTACAATACGTAAGTTATATTTATTAATAAATTTTAACTTATTAGTTAATGGCATTGTATTTAATAATATTAAATTAATATTTTTTTTTATTATATTAATATAAACTATTCTTATTTTATTATTATTATTAAAAATGTCTTTATCACAAACTGATATAAATCAAATTACAAATTATATTAATATTTATCGACAAAAACATAAAGCTAAATTAATTTCTCATAATCAAATTATTTCTAATTTTTCACAAACTTATTCGGATGAATTATTAAAAAATAATTTATTTCAACACTCAAAGAATAGATTATATGGAGAAAATTTATTTAAATCATTTTCATCAAGAACTGTGGTAAATTCTGAATTATTAAATAATGTTAAAAAGGCAATTGATTCATGGTATAATGAAATAAAATTTTATAATTTTGAATTAGGACAATTTAATAGCCAAACTGGACATTTTACTCAACTGGTCTGGAATAATTCAACTGAATATGGAATAGGTATTTCAGTTAAAGAAGGAACTGTAGTTGTATGTATGAATTATAACCCTCCTGGAAATATATTGGGACAATTTAAACAAAATGTATTTAAATAATTCTTTTAATAATATTTTTCTAATTATGCAAAAAAAATATGTAAAATTTGTAATTATTATATTACAAAAAAACATTTTAATCAACATATTAAAAACCAAAACATCAAAATAATTTAAATAAAGTTAATTAATTATTATTATTTTTTTTGAATAATTCAATTTAAAATTGAATCTATAACGATATAATAACATATAAAGTCTAAATAATTATGTCCGATTATAATGAAAGTGATATTAAAAACATTATTGCCAAGTATATAAAATATTTGCAAGAAAACCCAATTCAGTACTGTGTGTCTGGTCTAGACTACTCGAGTTTATATCCGTCCTTGATTATGGCATATAATTTATCACCAGAATATTTAATTCTAGATGAAGAATATAAAGAAGAGATTCAAGAAAAAGGTTATAATATTCATAATATAAAGTTTGAATATAATTATGAAAATTATTTAGGTGAAAAACATAGTAAAGATATTATAGGATGGACAGTTAGACATGATGAATCAAATAAAGAAAATACAATGTTTGGTTTATATCCTACAATTTTACGAGATTTATTTAAACAGCGAGCAGAAATGAAAAAAGAATTAGCAATATATAAAGATAAAAAAGAACATATTGAAAAATATGAAAAGGATTATGTAGATAATTTAGATTATAAAGAATGTTTATTTAAACTTAAATATTGCGATACTAAACAAAAAGCATTAAAAGTCTTTATGAATACTTTCTATGGCGAGATGGGAAATAAAAATTCTCCATTATTTCAATTGCCATTAGCAGGTGGTGTTACATCAGCTGGTCAATATAATTTGCTATTAGTTAAAAAATATGTAGAAAGTTTAAATCATAAAGTATATTATGGTGATTCTGTAATTGGTGAAACTCCAGTATTAGTTAGATATAATAAAAAATTTATTGATTTAATTAAAATTCAAGATTTATGTTGGATAAATGCTACAAGTAATTTAGGAGAATCATATTCTAAATATTATATTTATAAATCACATGATAAAGAATTTATTAGACCCAATATGTTTTTTAAAACTAATATAGAAGTATATACAGAAAATGGTTGGTCTAAAATTAAAAAGACTATAAGACATAAAACAAATAAGAAATTATATAGAATTTATACATTTAATAGTATTGTAACAGTTACTGAAGATCATAGTTTATTAAATGATAAAAAAGAAAAAATTAAACCAGAAGAATGTACAACAGATACTAAGTTATTAACTTGGGATAATATCGATTTAACAGATTTTAAGTTTAATTTAGATTATTCAATAGAATACTATTTATCAAGAGATTATATTTATTGTTATACACAATTAAAAGCACAAAATTTTTATTTATATTTTAAAAAAATAGGATTTAATATTATAATTGATACATTTTCAGATCTAAAATATAGTTGTATATATCGATTAAAGGTAATTAAAGAAAGAATATTTGATGCTAATATAATTTCAAATATTAAATTTATTGGTTATTCAAATGATTATGTATATGATTTAGAAACAGAAAGTCATCATTTTGCCGCGGGTATTGGTAATTTAGTTGTTCATAATACAGATTCTTTATATATATCTTGCCCAGAAACATATTATCTAGATTTAAATAAAGAATATTATACAAATCAAATAAATAAAGAAGAGTATAATATAAAAATGGTAATGAAAACTTTTCAAGCAATTGAAGATATTAAAATCAAAGTTAATGATTATTTATATAATAATAATGGAACTAAATATTTAAAAATGAGTTATGAAGAGGTATTGTATCCTTTAGCATTCTTATCTAAGAAAAAATATTTTGGAATTCCTCATGAAACATTACCAAATTTTAAACCAAAAGATTTATTTATCAGAGGACTAGAAGTAAAAAAAAGAGGAGTATCTGAGTTATTAAAAATTATTTGTATGGATTTAATGTGGAAAGCAATGGATTTAAATAATACAAAAACATTAAGAGAATTAGTACATGATAAAATTAAAGAAATTTTTACTAAAAAATGGAAATTAGAAGATTTTATTCAAACAGGTGTATGGAAACCTGAAAAGAAGAATATTACATTAAATAATTTTGTAGATAGAATGACACAAGAAAATAAATTAATCCCCACACCTGGAGAAAGATTTAGTTATGTCATTATTAAAAGATATCCATACAAATATGATTATAAAGGAAGGCAAATTGCATTAACTAAAGCAGATAAAATGGAATATTTAGATATTGTTAAAAAATATAATTATGATATTGATTTAAAATATTATTTTGATAATCAAATTAATGGACAATTTGCAAGATTAATTTCTTATGATCCTGAATTTGAAGTAGAAATATTTGATATTGATACTAATCAATATGTGATTGATGATGATAAAACAATTAATCAATGTAAAAAATATATTTTACAATTAGTCGATCAATATACTAATACATATACCGATCGTAAAGATATTTTTAAAAATTTATATAAAGAAGTAAATAAACAATATAAATTAAAAAAGAATGAAGTATATAATAAAAAATTTAATATCTTATTAGAAACTTCATGTAAAAGTGACGAATCTAATATTTATAAAATGATAAATGATAATATTAAATATTATTTAAAAAATTATGATGATTTAGATCATTATGCAAATTTAATTATAAAAGCTAAATATAGCGATTCTGATAGATTAAATTTAATTTATAATAAACAACATAAATCTTATTATGTTAAACAGCAAGAATATTTACAAAATACATTTAATAAGCAATTAGATAATTTGTTAAATATTATTAATCAACATGATTTACAAGATAAGTTATTTAATATTGATGATACAAATGTAATTAATATTATTTCTTATATTAAAAATAAAAAAAATTTAGATAATATTTGTGAATCAGAAAATTGTTCAGAAGAATTAAATTTAAATGATTTAGTTGATGAAACTGAGATTAATCTAAATTTAGAAAATAAAGATTTATATTTACAAGTAGATCCAAAGATTCTTAATGAAATTTATGATAATTATATTAAATTAATTGCAACTAAAAAAAATAAATTAATTCATGAACTGATTTATAATAAAATTTATGATAAAAAATTTACAAATTCTGGATATATTCCAAAACCCAAAAATTTTGAGAAATTCAAATTTTAATTACTGAATAAAAAAAATTGAATTTTTTATATTATTTATAAAGTTAAATATGTATACTGCAATTAATTGCCTGGTTAATGAGATATATATGAAAGATATTGATTCATTTTATCATAATACGAATATTCCAGTTTATAATATTGATTTAAAATTAATTAATGGCGACATTGCGTTTTTGGAATTAAGAATTATAGAAATATTCAATAATATTAATGAAAATAAAATAATATTTAAATTTATTAATATGAATAAATTTGGTAGAAGAGATTATAAAAAATATTCTGATTTATATACAGAATTTATTTTAGATATCAAAACTAATATATTAGTTATTAATAATTATGCATATTGGAAAATAGGGGATAAAGATTCGGCTGATATGATAGATTCTACATTAATAAATATACAAAAATGTATAAAATTACAACATTTTTTCTTATATATCTATAATAAACATAAAAATATTAATAAGATGCCTAAATCTCGTTACTAGAATTAAAAAAATAAATTTATTGTTTTATATTTTTTTAGTTTATTTCCATTGTAATCTAACTGGTTTAGATCCTTGTTCGGGGTCTTGACTTGGTACATTACGTGCTGATGGATCTACAGGAACATAAGTTGGTTTAGTTAAACCCCAAGTGGTAACAATATCTTGGTTATCACTTCTCGAAGGTGCAAATGAAGCGGTTGATGTAACTTTATTACGGTCATTTACATATTGGTTATGTTGTTCAACTACATCTTTATCTAAAGACATTTTTTGTAAGAAATCATTATAATCTAAATCAGGAGTTATAGTTAAAGTTTCATTATTTAATTGATAAGGTAAATCATTTGTAAATGGTTCCATATTTGTAAATGAGGAAGCGGGTGCAGAACCAGCGGCAGAACCAGCGGCAGAACCAGCGGCAGAACCAGCGGCAGAACCAGCGGCAGAACCAGCGGCAGAACCGGCGGCAGAACCAGCGGCAGAACCAGCGGCAGAACCAGTGGCAGAACCAGATGCAGTATCAGAAGAAGAAGGCGCAGGAGCAGGAGTATCTGATTTTTTGGTGAAAATAGGAACACCTGCTAAATCTAAAATAACTACTAAGAAGAGAACAATAGCGATTAGACCAATTAGACCAATTATAATTTTAACAACTGGATGTAATCTATTAAAAGCCTTTTTGGCTTGAACAAGTTTTGTGGCTTTATTTTGCGATTCCTCATCTGGGGCACTTCCAACTGTGTAAATATCTAAATATGTCATTGTTTTTTAATTATATAATACAATGAAATGTAATTATTAAAAAGTATTTTTTAAGTTATATATTTATAAATATAAAATTAGTTAAAAAAAAATAAATTTAATTTAAATTATATAATAAATAAAAATTAAATTTATAAAATAACTATGGTATATAAAGGGTATATTATTTTTATAGTTATATTAATTCTTTATCTAATATATTATTATCATGTTATCGTAGAACAACCAACTGTGTATTATTCAAAAAAAATGAAGCATGTATATAAGGATATGCAAAGTTTAAAAAAAAATATATATTGGACAATTGGATGTCATAATAATTTAATTCAATATTTAATATATTGTATTGAAAGTAAAATAGATATTTTTGTAGGTAAAAGATTTTATAAAACAGAAACATTAATAACATCAGATAATGAAAATTTATTAATAGGAATTGGAGATATTGATTATAAATATAATGGTATATTATTAATATTTCATACAATATTTGGAGATTATTGTGATGGGATTAATTCAATTAAAAAAATGTGCAAAGAATTAAATTTACTGCCTATTAGTTATTCTAGAAGAGGACATGGAACTAAATTAAATAATAATAAATTTAATACAGTTGGTCATATTGAGGATTTAGAATTAATTTTAGATTATATTGAAGATAAATATCCAAATAAACCAATTTATGGTTTAGCAAGGAGTGCTGGTACAAGTTTATTATCTAGATATTTAGGAAATACAAAATATAAAAGTAGAATTTCATTAGCTATTTTAATTTCACCTGGGTTTGATTTTAATAAAAGTTTAACATCTATTAATACGAAAATTAGTAAAATATTAGTAAATAAATGTAAAAATTTTTGGCTAAAACCAAATAAAGATTTATTTACTAAAAATAAAAAAGATTTAAAATATTATAATTTATTATTAAATGCATCTAATTTAAGAGAATGGCATAAATATCAATGGTATTTTGCAAAAACAACAAAAAATATAGATGAATATAATAACATATATAATCCAATTCATGTATTAAAAAATATACAAATCCCAATTTTATATATTAATGCTATGGATGATATGGTATTTGATAAAACATTAATATCTAATTATCAAGATTTAGCAGATCAATCAAATTATAAAATATTAGTTCATACTAATAATGGCAGTCATTTAGGATTTTATGAAAATTGTTTTAATGATTGGTCTTTTAAAATAAGTAAAGAATTTATTTTATCAGTCAAAAAAAATATTATTAATTAATAATTTTTTAAAAATTTAAGAATAAGAATTTTTTATTTTTTTATATAAACATTTAAGTAATTCATAAAATAAATATAATAAAAATAGAAGTAGTGCTAATATTAAAATAATACTAGGATTAAAATTATTATTATTATTATTCATTTGTATATTTATTAATTACTTTGTGGTTTAATTAGATATTCATAAACAGAAACTCCAAAGATAGCACCTATATAATCAGCAGTTAATGGAACCCAGAAATAATAATCAGTATAAGAAAATGATGCATATCCAGCACATGCTGCAAATACTCGAGGTCCTAAATCACGAGCTGGATTCCAAGCAAACGCTGTAGGAAACCCAAATGCAAATACTAAAGTACTTAACCATAGTCCAATATAAATTGGTAAATTATCTTTAGTTGATTTATGATCAACTAGCATAAAAATTCCACCAACAAGTAGAGCGGTGCCTAAAAATTCAGTAAACCATGCTGCATAATCACTAATAGCATTATTAGCAGATGTTGTAAATACATTGCTATATTTATCTTCTTCTCCTAATTTATTAAAATAAATACCATAAATAGTAGCAGCTGCTGCAAATGCTCCTAAAAATTGTGCAACTGTATACCAAAATAATTGTTTAAAGGAAATAGATTTTTTAAATAAAAACATACATAAACTTACAGCAGGGTTTAAATGAGAAGGAGAGTGAAAACTGGCTAGATAAATTCCAAACATTAAATTTAAACCCCATGCTAATGACATACCAGTCCAATTTAAATTTGCTTCTGGATAAAGCGAATAAATAGCAACATTACCAAGAGATAATGTAATAAATAAATACATTCCAAAAAACTCAAACAAAGATTCTTTAACTAAAGAATTTGGGCATGTAAAACCATTAGCAACAGTAGAACTGCGCTGAACATAATTACCAGTGGGTGTTGAAATTTCAATACTTAAACTATCAGGCATAATAATTTTAAATTTAAAAACTTAGTTGATTTAATTAAATAGATGTAAAATTGAAGTTATAATTATATTAGTATAATTGTATAATATTTAAATTAAAATTCAATACTATATGAGTTCTTTAATAGAATTTAAATCAAATTTTTTATTATACCCATTTGGATTATATAATAATAGTATAATATGCTATTTTAATTCTTTAATTCAAACATTATTTAGTTGTACTAGTCTAACTGAATATTTATTATATAGTGAAGAAAAATTTAAAAATAATAATTTTATAAAAATATATATAAATATTTTAAAAAAATATATAGAAACAGAAAATCATTCTAATTTTTTAGTAGATAATAATAATCTATTATTATTTAATGAATTATTACAAAATATAAAACTTAAAAATAATAAATTTGGATATGACCAAGAAGATTCTGGAGAATTATTAATAATATTATTAGATATGATTAATGATTCTTATATAAATAATTTATTTTTGCATAAATATAAATGTGATATTTATTGTAAACAATGTAAAAAAATAATAAATATAAAAAATGATACTTCTATATTTTTTGAAGTTGATATTCATGAAATTAATAATAATTTTTTAAAATATGATATAGATAAAAATTATTCAAATCTTAACAAATATATTAGAAATAATTATTCTGAATTAGATCAATTTGAATGTATACAATGTAAAAATACTACTTCATGTATTAAAATTAATAGATTAACACTAACACCCACAATTATAATGATTAATTTAAATAAATATAAAGAAAAATATGATTTTCAATATCCTATAGAATTATTTTTTATAAATAAATCACAAAATAATTGTTATAAATATAAATTAATTTCAACTATTAATCACTCAGGAACTCAAAATTTTGGACATTATATGACAAAAGCAATTAGAAAAAATCATGAATATAAAAACTATAATGAAAAAGAATTAGATATTTATTTATTAAATGATACATCATATCAAAAAGATAATTTTAAATCTAACCCTAATAGTTATTTATTATTTTACCATTACGTTGAAACAATTGATTATTATGAATAAAAATTAAAACAATTGATTATTATGAATAAAAATTAAAACAATTGATTATTATGAATAAAAATTAAAACAATTGATTATTATGAATAAAAATTAAAACAATTGATTATTATGAATAAAAAATTGAAACAATTGATTATTATGAATAAAAAATTAAAACAATTGATTATTATGAATAAAAAATTAAAACAATTGATTATTATGAATAAAAAATTGAAATAAAATATAATAATAATAAAAATAAATACTATGAATTTTAAAATATTAGATAACACTTATATTTTACATAAACTTGGAATAATTATTAATTTAGAGACACGTACTCTTATTTATTCAAAATCAAAAAAGAATCAAATTAGATTAAATAATGGTATGTTTGATATGTCTTATTTAATATGTTATTATTTTGAATATATACCAGATATAAATATAAATAATATATATCATATTGATGATAATATTTATAATAATAGTTTTGATAATTTAATATACATTGAAAATAATGTATTAAATCAAAATTTATACTTATGTAATAATTTTTTCTTATATATGATGATTATAGAAAAATATAATTATAAATTTGAATTAATAGATAGAATTACAAATTTAGAAAAGAATATAAATCTGTCTAAAGAGTTTATATTAAATTTATTAACATATGATTATTATGTTAGTAATAATTACTATTGGAAATTACATATTAAAAAAATATCTTTAAATGATTTAAATGATAAATCATTATATTATAATATAGATAATACAAATTATTATATATCAAAAGATAAATCACATATTATAAATAAAAATAGAATAGTAACAGTTAATAAAGATAAAAATTTAAAATATTATTCCTCTGTCTATTATAAAAAATTAAATAAATTTAAAAAAATATATTTAGATTACTTTAATTTTCTTATTTTTGATTCTACTATATTTGATAATGAGCCTAATATCTTTGATTAACAATTTTATTAGCATATAATGTATATCCTCTTATTATTTTTTTTATTGGTTTTAATAAATTAGTTTGTTCATCTAATTCTTCAGAATCTATAGAAAAACAATAATATTTTGATGAGCCGCTTATAATTACTGAAATTCCATGTATATCTGTATATGATTTATAATAAGAATTTAATTCAAATTTTGTTGTATTTAAAATTTTAATATTAAAACTTTTTTTTTGATTATCAAAATATTCAGAATTTTTATATAATCTAATTAAATTTTGTTGAAACCTAAATAATTCATTAGGATCATTTATTGATATATTAATAGTATTATCCTTAATATAATTAATATAGCATTTAATTTTAAAAAACATACTTTATACTATTAGAAAAAAATAATATTAAATATAAATTTTTTTAATAAATTTTTTTAAAATAAGTCAGTAATTTCAAATTCATCATCTTTAGGTTGCATATCAGATGCTTCTGGGTAATCAGTAATACGCATATTAAGAATATTGCTATCTGATACAACATTAGTATTAATGCGGTATACAGCTTTCTTAATCTTTAATCGAATTACTCGTTGAGCATTTACTAAGAATAAAATATTACGTAAAAATTTATTATTATGATATAAAGTACCAATTTCATTATTTGTAGTTGCTGAATATTTAGTATTTAATTGTTCAAATATATTATGAGTATATTTTGGTTTAGCAAGATATAAAGAACTATTAGGATCATATGAGGCACTTGGAGTAGTTGCTTTATATGACATATCTAATGCATTTTTTAATACTGCACGGGGATTAGCGCCAGTATCAATAAAGTATGGATCTTGTAATAAACAACTTAATTTAAATAGTGAAGCTGATTCATCAGAAGGTACAGTTGTTAAATTATCAGGATCTACATTATATACAAATGATTTAATAACATTATCAAAAGTAAAAGCATAATTATAAATATTAACTAATGGAACTTCTCTCATTAAAGCATGAACATTAATTGGATTAATATTAAGATCAATAATATTTAAGATACGAGCCTTAGAACGATCTAAGTTATATTCACGTAATGATGGGTCTTTAGTACATGTTTTACCTAAAATTTCAGTAACAATAGTGTGTTTCTTATTTTCATTTAATTGATTTTCAACAACATTGATAATTTTTTCTAAATCATAATAAGAAATAAAAGAATTAGCACCGCCTATGACTTCTCCCATACCAAGTGCACTTGCAACTACTGGTGCAGCGAATGGTACGACTGCTTTAGACATTTCAGTAGCTACAAGAGGTGCTAAACTGGTAAGATATGCAAGATATCCAGCATACCCAGTTGCAGCAGCAACACCCGTTGCTAATGCTGTTTTAGATGTAATTATTTTCTTTAACTTACCTAATTTACTTTCAGTAGATTCACTTTCACTTTTAGCGAGTGCATCAGATTCAGTTTTAGCGCTTTCGTATTCTTCTAACATTTTGAGTTCCTCAGCAATTTTAGAAAGTTCTTCAGACGATTTCTCTTCTTTTGATAATGCAACTAAAATATCTTTTAAGTTATTAAATACAAAACCATTACCTCTCCAATATACATTATAATTAACATGAGTACTATTGTATTGGGCTTTAGTAAATTCTTTTGTTATATCAATACATTGATTAACTTTTTTAGTTTCGATATTATTAGTAGATAAAACTCCATTATTATAAATTTTGAGTTGTTCTTTTAACCATAAGTAATTATTAATGTCTTCTTTATTATTATAATTTAATACTACATTAGTACCATAAATATATTTATTAGAATTAGAATTAATAGTATGAACAGGTAATAAATTGAGTTTTTGTTCAGATGTTTGATCAGTTATAGGTGCAAGTAATGAAAGAGGTAAATAAGGTAATTGGCGGTTATTGTTGTAAAAGTTTTTAATAAAATTATCTCTAATATTACCAAATTGTGGTATTTCATTTAATTCATTTAATACATTAGTAGCATCATTAATTAAGGCACGTGATCCATTAATAATATTATTTAATACCTCATCATATTTATTTTTAGCAACTGTAAATTTGCTTGCATTTGCAACAAATTTAGTTGTAAATAATATTTCTGCATTAAAATCATCAGTTAATTTATAAATGGTATTATCTGATAAATCAGTGGGGTTTACAACACCAGGTAAATCTAAAAATTTAAATGAAGGATTATCTAATAATTTTTTGTAAATAATACATTCTTCAATCAAACGTTCAAAATATGTAATAAAAGAAGGTAAATATGCTTTATATTTTTCAACTTGAATAGTAGAAACTTCAGAAATTGTATCAATTAAATGGTATTTGACTGGTAATTGAATATTTAATGTACGTGTTAATAAAGTACGTAAAGTCATAACTGTTGTCATACTTAATACCGAGGGAGTTTCGGGAACTCCTGCATTTGTATTTACGCCAGTTACAGTTGTGGTAGAACCAAACATATCAGGAATACCACCTTGTTCAAAAATAGCAGCACTCATTGCTTTGTTAGCAAATTCATCAATAAGTTTAGTATAAATTTTTTTGGTTGATGTATTATAAAATTGTTCAAGATAAGAGAATACTAACATATTAAACTTTTGTAAAATAGATTTATTTATAAAATTATTATAAACATCAACTGATTTTTTATGATCAAATATATAATTAGAAAATTGACTACCTTTAGCACTCCACGATCTAGTCGAAGCATCATAAGATTTATCAATATCTTGTAATAATTGATGACTTTCATTGTTAATTTTTTTAATAGTATTAGCTTCAGAATTACTGGGCCCAAACATAATATGAGCATATAATTCATCACCACCAACTGGAAGAGGGGATTGTAAAAATAAATTATTGAAAGTATTAAAATAATCTAAAGTTAAAATTTCATTATAATTTTCAGCAGATGAATCATTTTTAATTGTAATATTTAAAAATGAATTTTCAACTTTATATAATTCTTTTTCATCATCATTAATTAATTCAGTACAAATTAAATTTCTAAATTTAGAAATCATATATTTAATATTTTCAACATATAATTCAACTTGAGTTTGTGCGTTACTAAAATCAATAATAAAACGATTATTAGCAATTTGTTTTACTTTAAATAATGAACCATCATTAAATTGTTGATATAAATTCGAAATAAGTTGCAATTTACTAATTGTATTGAAAGTAGTAAAGGTATAAAAGTTGCTCATTTTACGTTTAGTAATTAATGCAACATTTTTAAGGAGAGTAAGGGGAGCTTGCACTAATTCATGATATAAAAGATAAACATCAACATTATAAGCATTAATATTGCTTGATTGATCAATAGCTTGAGCAATTAATTCAAATTTATTATCAGCAGAATCAGTAGAAATAATTTGTTGTTTAAAATGTTTGATTTTTTCGTTAAATGATTTAGTTGAAAGATCACCGATTAATTCTTCATTGCCAAATAATTGATTGTAAATATTATTACGGAAATCACGAACTAATTTAATATCGGTAAAAACTAATGCATCATTAGTATATTTATTAAATGAAGATTCTACATATTTACTACTAGGACCAGTTCGTTCATATTCGTTATTTTCATCTAAAATATCAAAATTTACATTATCTTCTAATGTCGAGTCAACAACATTTTTAACATATTTCTTTTTAATTTGGTAAAATTGAGCAATATCTTTTTGTTTAAGAATACCATAACGGCGATTAATTTCAGATACTAAGTCTAAAACAACAGTTCGTACTAATTTATCTTTAGGTGTTGATTTATAAGAATGATAAATTTTATTTACTTCATTAACAATATCTTTCATATTAGAAATACTGTAAATACCATCTTTAATATATTTGGATTCATCAAAAATACATTGAATAAGACCGCTCCATACTGTACCAATTTCAGGAATGTATGCAATTACTTCAACTTCACTATCTTTATTAGCATTATTTTTATATTGTAAATTACCATCATCAAAAATAGCTTTATAGAATTCGACAAGTAATGGTAAACGGATGTATAATTCAATCGCATCAGGAATTATATCAACATTACCAGCACCAATAATCATACGAACAGGATTACGCATAATGTGTGCTAATGTGTCAGGAGTTTTTAATAAAGTATGAGTATCAACAACGGTAAAGATTTTACCAATCATAGCTTTAAGTCCAAGAATAAAATAACGATCATCAATAATAAATATATCTTTTCTTAAACGTGCCATTAATTCAGTAAGTGCTTTATCTTTACCATCTGTTTTAGCACTTTCTGCTTTTAAAACAGGTAAAACTCGTGATTCTACTTCCTTATAAGTATCTAATGGCATTACAAGAGTAGTAAATAATACATTAAAGAAAGAACCAAAATCACCAGTTTCAGGTTCGTATGCTCCTTTATTTACAGTATCTTTATTAGCAGCACCGCGATCACCACCTCCAGTTTCATATCCCATAGTAAATGCACTTACCCATATATATTTAACTAAATGTTTATAAATCATATTAGGCGAAATATGTAATTTTTCAGTTAAATTAACATTGCCATATTTTTCACCTAGATGAATAAACATAGAAATAATATTTTTTAATACAGCAATAGAATCAATACATTTTTTAGTACGTTCAAAAGCAACTTTAATTTTGTCTTGTGTCATCGCAGAATTCTGTAAAAGTGGGGGGAGTGTAAATGTATATGGGGTAGATGAGAATTTATCATCATCATTTACTTTTGGATCAATATGATTATCTAATAAATCAATCATATTACTAACTGATTTTTTAGTAAACCATTTAGCAATAATATCAGTTTGTTCAAGCATTTTATTTAAATCCATTACTGCCTCAGGATGAGCAGATAATTGTTCAGTAAAATGCATTAAATATAAATCAATGGCTTCTAATGAACGATATAAACCATCTTTTGCTTCATATTGCAATTTGTAAATAGTTTCAACTAATCCACGAGGAAGGAATTTTGAAGGATTATCTTTACCTTCACTCGAATTCCATTCTTCTAATAGACGTCCACGTCCACGTGTTTTATCATTTAATCGATCAACATTTTCAACATATTCTTTGTGTAATTCAGTTAATTTTAAACCAATAGATTTACCAAGTAATTGATCATAATCTTCTTGATAGAATTTTTGTTCTTTATTCATACGGTGTAAGTTTTCTTTAATAGTTGCTACTTTACTATAGAATGCTAAACGTTTAATACTTTCTTTAATTAATTTGATATTATTCATTGAGAATGATTGTTCTACTAATTTATCAGTCCACATAAAATCACTAGACCCGCGTTTTTCTTCTTCAGCTTTCTTAAGATTTAAGACAGTATCAGACATTGTATCAATAACATCCTTTAATCCTTTTAATTCTGAAGTAATATCTTTAAATACTGAATAATTATTTAATTTAGTAGATGCGGCAATAATTTTATCTAATGTATCAATAAATCGACTACGGATTTCTTTTCCAGCAATACTATAATCTAAATTAATAAGAGAATAAAAGATTTTTTCATTACTAATATTTTCATTAAATCCTAAAAACATTTTAATAAAATCTTTAAGATCATCATCATAAGAAATTTCAGAACCTACTTTAGTAGTTAATAAATCAATAATTGCGACTAATGATTTAAACTTATTATTAATTTGATTCATAAAAGTTTTATATAATTCTTTCATTGTTTTTTCATATACTTGGATACGTTTTGAAAGATTAGATTTAAGACGGGTTTTTACTTGACGTCCAATTTCTTTTTCATAAGCACCTCCGTCAATTTCACCTTTAGCATGTTTGTGAGGTTTATTTTCGGATTCACTTTCAGAACTTGAACTACTTTCAGAATTTGATTCGCTATCCGAGCTGTGATGTTTTTCTTCACGGCCAGATTTTTGCAAAGCATTTATAATGTCATTATGTTCTCCTTGAACAGATTTAAGAATATTCATTGCTTCTAAAATATTAGTAAGGTCTTGAGTAGTATCTAACTTTTTTTTATTAAATTTTTTAAATACACTATATAAAGTATCAGATAATTCTTTAGAATTTTTAATATTTTTATATTCCGAAAAAGATAACTCTAATTCTTTAAGAGCTTCTTTAACTTTTTGTGCCATAATAGAAACATCAGTAACGTTAGTAAATACTAATGCTAAACGGTCACTGGCCGTTTCATCTCCATATGCAACACCTAAAGTTTCAGCAAGGGTAGTAAAATCTTCATTTTTCTTAAGTAATTCAATTAAATTTTGTTGAGTTGGTTTAATATTTACTTTTAAAATATTTTGTAAAATACCTAATTGGCGATCAAATTCTAACATAAGTTTAGTTTTAACTGAACGGATATGTTCTGCATGAATATGGTTTTTAGAATCTTCTTTAGCAAGTTCATATAATCGATTAAAAGTTTTTTCTAACATATCCTTTAATGAATCTAAATTTTGAATTTTAGTTTGGACCATAGTAGAAAGATTATTATATTCATCTTTGGTTTTATTTACTGTATTTTTAATTTTTTTAAGAACCTTAACTTCACGAGACATCTGTTTACCTCCACTAACTTCAGATGATCCAAATGAACTAGGTGCTTCATAAATAGCATCTAATTTACTAGCTAATCCAGCATGAACTTTAGGATCGGCTACAAATGTACCCCCTTGAATAGAAAATCCACTTTCCGATGATCCAGTAATTTGAGTGCCTGGATTAAGTCCACTTCCATTAAAAATAGTTGATAATTCATTTACAATGCCGGCTATCTTTGAATTTTGCGATTCAAAAGCACCTACCGAATCATTTTGTGCGGAAGATTCAATACTACCAAACATTTTTAGAATAAAAAATATAAAAGTTTATAGAATTCTTTTTTTGGAATTAACGACAATATATAAATAATAAATATATTAATTTTAATTAAATTAATTTTATTTTTGTAATCAAAAAATTAAAAATAATTTAATTAATTATTATTTTTTATATTTTTTATCGCAAGTATATAGCAATAAAATAAATACATAATTTAATAAAAAAATTTATATAAAATATTAAAGATTATTGAAAATTATATTTTTATAAAAGTATGTATATAAATTATTTTTTTTTATAAAAAAAAAATATTATTAATTATAATAAATTAATTATTATAATAAAAAAATATTAAAAATTATAATTTAATTAATATACATATAAATAATAAATAAGATTAATATTTGCAAAGTGTACAAAAATGAGTAAAAAATTTTGTAATTTATTTAGTTTTGTAAAAGATCATAATTCGGCCTTAGTAAATGTCATTGAGGATTTATGTGCTGATGGGCTATTTAAAGGTCGTGGTGAAAAGACCTTTTTGAATCCAACCTCAAAAATGGTTACTGAATTACAAGGAATGGTAGATAAGGGAGATTCTGATGAAGCCTTAACTAAATTAAAAAGTTTATTTTTAGAAGGATATCATGATTCAGTGGTAACAAGTAATTCATATGTTTCTTTTAATGGCAAAACAGTCAAAGGGTTAAAAGTAACACCATCCAAAAAATTTAACAAATGGAATTCTGATATTATGGTATTTGATACCGATTCATTCCCAGAAGAAGGTGAGGCAACTGAAAGTAAAAAAACAAAAAAGAAAGCTGTAAAAGGTTCTAAAGAATCTGCTAGACGTGTCGAAGTTACTAATGAATTAATAAATAATTATATGTTAGAGAAAGATCATAAAATTTATGCATATGCTGTAAATTCATTATTATCTTTTGTTAAAAGTAAAGATGCTAAAGTATATGAATCTGTTCATAAATTATTAGATCCTAATATGGTAGTTAGTTGGTATATATTAGTTCAACCAAGTGCCCGTATGAGTGCTAAACACATACCTGATTCAGTTTTTAATAAATGGGCTAATAAAGCTTACAAATCGCCTATTAAAAGTGTTGAATTAATCCGTGAACTAATGTCTTCTAATAATTATGATAACAAAGAATTAAAACAAATTATTGAAAAACGTAAAGAAATTAAAGCAATTGGTTTAAAAGATACTATTAGTGATGTAGTAAAAGCTTACAAAGATAATCATCATAAATTACTTGAAGATGAATTACGTTTCCGTTTTTCGGATTTAACTGATTTTGACGGTGAAGATATTATGACATTAAATTTAGTAGATTGGGATAGCCCAAAAAAGAGTTTAGTATTATTTAATAATATTCCTAAATCTAACTTATTACAAAGTGAAATTTATAAATTAATTACTCAATTTATAAAATCAAATGCATTTTTATATACTCCATACAATGATGATATTATGAAAAAAATTAAAAATACAATTAGTGGAGCTGGAAGTGCTTCTAATAGTTCTTTATATATTTGTGGCGGATCAATTCGTGATGGTGTACAAAAAATGCCTTGTGGTGGTTTAGATTTCAGTTTAGAATCTTTTGTAGGTGGATTAAATGCTGAACAAATTGAAGAATTAAAAACATATTTATAATTAAAAAAAATATATAATTATTAAAATCCACAATTATTTTGATTAATATTATCATATGTCTTTATTTTATATTGTATATAATTCTATCGTATAGATTGTAAATATGCAGCATATATAAATCCAAATATTATCCAAAGAAATAAAATAATATAAATTTCAGGATTAATTGATATAATATTACTTAAGAAAGCAATTACAAAAATAAGAAGAAATGGTAATATAATTATATAAAATATAGATTTTATTTTATGCCAAATAAATTTATTAGTGCAAAATATTCTATCATTAGCAATTTTTTTTGATTTGGGTCTGCAGAAGTAAATGCATTATAATAATGTATATTTGTTCCAATGTTATTTAAATTAGTTGCAGCATTTGATAAATTATTTAGCATATCCATATTGATCTTATATAACAAAAAATATAAATGTTTAATTATTAATTGATGAATATAATAAAGAATCATAATTAACATTAGTAATTAAAATTCTACGACAACAATAACGTTGAATATGTAATAATTCGAAGATTTCAGTTAATTTAACATTAACTAGACTATCTATTTCAATTTGATTTGGATTATAATTATCTTTATATATTTTTTTTAATTCTTCTTCATAAATATTATTTTTTAAAAGTTCATATAAATCAAAATATTCCCCTAAAGAATTATTACAAGTTGGACATTTAATAAATGGATACATATTTATTAAGAATGATAGTGTTGTAATAAACTTATTATATATTATCTAAATAATATTTAATTCAATTTTAAATTCTTATTGTTAAAAAAAAATTGAATTTATATTTTAAGATAACTTTATATACAGTAATATAATAAATTAACTTTCAGTTATCAACGGAATAATAACTAACATGAATCAATCTATTCTTTATCCAGAAGATGTTATCAAATCTTATAACATTTATGGAGATGATTTTATCATTATTGATTTTACCACTATTAAAGAGAATCAAGCTAAAACTGTTAAATATTGTCAATTAAAAATTAAAAAAGAAAATGGACAAGAAGTTGTTCCAATTATTAAACTTATCAATTTAACTGTAGCAGGAAAAATTAAAGCACCAGTAGATCGTGAATTTGAGCAATTAAAAGTTGCTCTTCGTAAAGAAGATTCTACCAATGCTGAATCAAAATTTGGTGAAGCAATGGAATTAATTTGTAATACTTTTACTAAAAAGGTAAAAGATATGAAGACTAATGGAATTATTAATGATGATGAAGATGATGATAATAATAATTCAAATGTTATTATTGTTCCTAATTGTAAACCACAAACACCTCTTCAAAAGAAAGCAAAAAATAAGGATAATGTAAATGTAAATTTAGATAATCCAATGCTTTGGCTTGGTCTTAACTTTAAAAGATACAATGCTGAAGAAGAAAAGCAATTAGAAATTCTAGATGGACTTACATACAAAAGAGATAATAAACCATTTTATATTAAAGATTTTGATTTAAATATCTATGATCTTGAAAATGTAATTAATAAGAAACCACAACTAGCTACTGATGAAAGCAAAAATATTATGAATAATTCAAATGTTCATAAATTTATCACAGTTAATAGTTTACTTTCTGGTACAATTTATATGCAAGTTGTTATGTCAAAACAATCTTTTAATCTAAATACTAAACTTTCTCGTAATTTATATGTTAAATCAAATAAAAATAGTATGTTAAACAACAATCATATGTTTGATGATTCAGAATTTGAATTAATGATGGGAAAACCAGCACCAGCTGCTGCTCCAGCAACTTCAAATGATGAAGTTGAATATGAAGAAGAATCTGAGGATGAACATGAAAATTTAGATAATAAACTAAATAATCTTAAATTTGAATAATCTTAAATTTGAATAATCTTAAATTTGAATAATCTTAAATTTGAATAATCTTAAATTTGAATAATCTTAAATTTGAATAATCTTATATGAGATTAATATATATATATTGAATTTTCATAAGATCCTTTTATATTTTTTTCTTTCGTATTTACAAAAACAGGTATTAAATAATTATGAATATATTCTAATTCTATTTCATTTTTTGTTTCTATAATATTATCCATTAGTTTATTATTTAAATTAAATGGATAACTATTAATATTTTCAATTGATGTTAATAAATCGACTTTAGTTAATATATCCATTTTAAAAATTGAATAATTATTAATATATTAATACAAAATGATTCAAGACACTTATATTAGTAATAATATTATTTCTTATTTAAATATTCATGAAAAAATATTTATCAATAAATTTCATTATAATAAATCAAAAATTAGCTTAAAATCTAAAATAAATATTATTGAAAGATTTTATTTAAAAAATAAATTACGTTTAGAAATGTTATTTGAATATTTTGATGATGAAAATTTACAAGCAATTAGAAATTATTATATACTATTTTATCCAAAAGAATATAGACAAGATTTATTTGAACAAGTTATTAGATTTCGATCTAGAGATTTATCCAATAATCAATATATAAATATTATTAATTTAGCAGAACAATGTATAATTAATAAAGATTACAATAAAGGATTTAAACAATTAATTAATCAATTACAATTATCTGATCTAGCATTTTTAGGATGGTAATTAAAAAATTGAATTTTTTATATTTGTTTTAAAACACCAATAATGGAAAGAAATCTATCAACAAGCATTAAAGAAATTCAATTAAAAATGATTATTGCTAAATTAAGTAAACTAATTCCATTTCGGATTTATGTCCAAAAAAGTAAAATAATTTATTTAGCCAATCAAAAGTTTATTCCCATTATTTTCTTAACTAAATGTGATTATTATAAAATGATTATTAAGTCTATGTGTAAAATTTATAATTATTTTAAATCTCCGCGAGGAATTAAATTAAGTCAAACAATAAAAATTAAAAATTTAAAATTAAGAATTATTATTACCCAATCTGGCAAACTAATTTTCCAAATTAAAAAATATTATTTCTAATTTGAATTTTATATATTTTTTTTTGATTTAAGATAATAATATAATTAATATTATAATAAGTCCTCAAGAATCATATAAATATAATAAGTTATACAAATGGCATATTTAAATATTGATGATTTAAAATTTGAAGAAGATTTAAATAGTAGAAAAGAATTTTTAGAAAATGAATATTATACTTCAAATAATCCAGATTCAAATGATTTAGATCAATTAATTAAACAAACCAATAAATTAGAATTAACAAATTATCAATTATTTGTTACGCATTTTATTAATCCAAATACTAAATTTGATAAATTATTATTAATTCATTCGACAGGGGTTGGAAAAACTATTACAGCATTATCAACGGCTTTAAATTTTATTGATATATATAAACAAGAAAAATTAATAGATCAATCGTCTAAAAGTGGAATGATCTATATAATAGGATTTACTAAAAATGTATTTAAAAAAGAATTATTTAATCGTTCAGAATTTGGAATTGTAAATGATGATGAAATTAAAGAGATGACTAATTTAAAAAAACAAATACTACAATTTAATAATAATTCAGATATAATTAAATTAAAAGAATTAAAAATGAAATATAGTTCTAGATTAAAATCAAGAAAAGGAAATGGATTTTTTGAGTTTATAGGTTATAAAGAATTAGTGAATAAATTAATAATTAAGAATCAATTAGATGTAAAGTTACAATTAAATAATATTACATCTGAGGCCGAGTTAAACTATTTAATAGACCAAGATATAATAAAATTAAATATAGAATTTTTAGAACAATTTGATAAATCATTAATTATATGTGATGAAATTCATAATGTTTATAATTCATTAAATACTAATAATTGGGGAATGTCCTTAAATATTATATTTAATTATTATAAAATAAGAAAATCGATAAGAGTATTATTTTTAAGTGCTACTCCTATAAATAATAACCCAATTGAAATTATTAGTTTATTAAAACTATTAAATGATGATCTATCATTAACTAAAAAAGATATATTTGATTCTTCTAATAATATTAAAGCTGGTGGATATGAAATTATTAAAAAAAATATTATAGGAAAAGTTTCATTTTTAAAAGATATGGATATTACATCATATCCTATTAAAGAACTTCATGGCGAATTTATTAAAAATATTCCTTATCTAAAATTTATTAAATGTCCAATGAGTGATTTGCATTTTAAAACTTATGAATTAGTATCTAAAGAATATTCAATTCAAAAAAATATTAATTATACTAAAGATGAAGAAGAAGAAAATATTCAAGAAATAATTGAAGAAATACAAATAATTAATAAAACTTTAACCAAATATCCAATTAATTTAGAATTAGATAAAAGATTTTTAACTGATTTTGTATTACCTAAACCAAATAGTAATAGTGGAATGTATTTAAAAACTGAGATTATTAAAGAAATACAAAATGCTTCATCTGAATGGAAAAATAAATATGGATTATCATTAATTACTAATAATAAATTATTAAAAAATACTATTACTGGAGATATTCTACTTGAAAATAATATTAAAAAATATTCAAATAAATTATTTACATTATTACAAATTGTTAAAGATATTATTCATGGAGATAAGGGTAAAATATTTATTTATCATAATTTTATTCAAGTATCTGGTATTAATTTAATATCTGAATTTTTAAAAATTAATGGATTTTTACGACTTGATGAACAATCAAATAAATATTCTAAATGTAATATATGTTATAAATTACGAGATGATAATCATATTAATCATGAATTTAAACCAATAAGATTTATTATGGTTAGTAGTTTAATACATAAAAATATTATTGATAAACAATTAGATAGTTTTAATTTAACTAATAATAAAAATGGAGAAGAAATTAGATTAATTTTAGGATCTAAAGCAATTAAAGAATCTTATAATTTAAAAGCAATTCAGAATTTAATTGTAATGCATCAACCTGATAATATTTCTACATTAATACAAATTTTTGGCAGAGCAATTAGAAAAAATTCACATATTAATTTACCTCCTGAAAATAGAAAAGTAAATATTTATATATTAGTATCAACGATACCTGACTTTATTCAAAAAAAATCAAAGACTTATATATATTCTTATGAAGAAATGAAATATAAATATAAATTAGAAATATATAAAGTTATTCAAAAAATAACTAATTTATTTATAGAACAAGCAATTGATAGAAATATAAATTATAATATTAATTTTCCAGAATATGAAATTATGAATGAAAATGATTTATATTATATTAAACCATTAACTAAGAATCAATTAATTAAAATAGATTATGATAAAATTAATTTATCAACATTTCAAAATTATTATTATCAAGATGAAATTAATTATTGTAAATTTATAATTAAACGATTATTTATTGAAACATCAAAAGTTTGGAAATATTCTGATTTATTAAATGCTATTCAAAATTCTCAAATACAAAGTAAAAAAAATACAAAATATATTTCAGAATATTCATTAATAATTGCATTAGATTTTTTAGTTTATAATAAAACTAATAGTTATATACAAAATCTTAATAAAACATCAAATCAAGATAATTTAACTTATAATAGTAAATTATTAATAGATAATCTATTTAATTCAAATGAAAAATATATTATTGATCTGAATAATAATATTAATATTATTGTATATATCAATGAATTTTATATTTTAATACCATTAAACAATAAGGTAACCAATGATACTAGTATTTATGATAATATTGAATATGATATTTTATATAATACATTTGAATATATTCCAGAACAAAAGATTAATATTAATCAACTAATTGAAGAAGATATTAATTTAAATAATTATGATTTTATAAAAGAACAATTCATTAAGAAATATCAAGATAAAAATATAAATAAATTAGTTAATATAATTTATGACTATGATTATAAATTTCATTTACAATTGATAGAAGAAATTATAGAATACTTTTTTAATTTATATACTAATAATGATTATAAAATACATATTAATCATGATTTTTATTTAAAACTTTTATATTTTTATAATAAATTTAACATAATTATATTTGCAAATAAAATAGATAAAGATTTACAAGAGATTTATGGTAAATATATATTATCAACAAAATTAATGAATTTTACAATATCTAATGATTATTCTGATAATTATAATTATAATAATCTATTAGTACAATTATCATCAGAATCACAATCATCCAGTTACAATGATAATCAATTTTATTTTAATTTTTATAATCAAGCAGTAACTGAAGTAAGTGACTATTTAACAAAAAGACAAAAAACTTCGCAGAAAGATAATTTAAAAATATTTGATTACTTGTTACCAATTGGACATTCATATGATGAAAAAATAAAATTTTATCACCCAATGAAATATTGGTTTAATAAATTAGATTATAATAAATTAAATATTAATTTTACAGAAAATAAAATGATAATTGGATATTTAGAAAAAACAAAATTAGGATTTGATATTACTTTTAAATTAAGAAAACCTGTCTCTAATGAAAATAATAAGAAAACAGATTTAAGAAATATTGAAACCGGTTTAAATTGTCTTAATAAAGATAAGAATGATTTAATTCAATTATGTAAAAAATTAAATATTAATTTAGATAAAATTAAACTTAGAAAAACTACATTATGTAATTTAATAAAGAATGAATTAATTAATAGAGAATTAGAAGAAAGAAAAAAAATGAGTACTATTAAATATTTTTATTTCTATTGGGAATTATTAACTAATTGAATAATATTTTGAATATTAGTATTTTTTTCATATGCAACCCATATGTGTTTATTATTTTCTTTAATTTTTACATATAACTCAGTATCATAATTAGTATGGAATTGGTTTTGATATATATTTCCTTTTTCTAAAGTTGCAAGTTTATTAATTTCATTAATAAAAGTTAATTTATTAACTCCAGATACGCCTACTATTTTAATAATATTATATCTATGATGTAAAAATACATTTTCTTGTTTTTTATTTGATTGTAAATCAGTAATATGATGTTTATCAACATCTTCATAATCAATAATATCAAATGTATGATGATAAGAGTCTAACTCCTCTGAACTACTATCACTATCTAAATTTGGTTTAATAATATCTAATTCTAAATCAATTAATAAATTTAATTTATCGATTTCAAATAATTTTATAAAATCATTAATATTTAATTTACATAAAGAATCATAATTAATCATATCAGTTAAATATATTACATGTTTTTGATCCATATTTGAATAACTTAATGGATTGAAATGTAGAAAAATACGAACTGTATCATAATTTAAATTAGTAATAAATAATACTGAATTATATAATAAAGCATATTTATCTAATATATTTTGTATCCATTTTCTAATTATATTAATATATTTATTTTTATACTTAGTTAATGATTTATTAACTATCTTACTATAATTTAATAATATATTCTCTTTATTTTTTTTATTATTTAAATTAATATGAATCATTTGATTATCATTAGACTCAGGGAATTTAAGTTTTATATTAACTATAAAATAATTACTATTCACTTTATTATGAAATAATTCATACATTATTTTTTTGAATCAAGATAATTTTTAATTTTTTGATTTATATTTATATCATTAATTAATTGATAAGCATTTAATATATTATTAAATTTAAATATTTTAATATCATTGGATTGAGAATCGATCGTATAATAATATTTTTCGCCATTAATTACTATTTCTTCTGCTTTAATCTTATTAGTTTTTAAACATGAATTAGATAATTCTATATCTTTATGTATATCTGGATAATATAATTGTTTATTATTTGCTAAGCAATTAAAACATTCATAGTTAATTCCATTACCATTTGATGATTTAGTATTTAAAAATTGACACTCAATAGAAGTCGATGCTATTGTTTTTAAAAACTGTTGAATTAATTCTTGATTTTTAATTGCATTTTTAAATATATTTATATCTGTTGTTAATTCAATCTTACTCATTTTTTTAGTAGTTTGAATATTTTCTTTAATCTTTGCTTTTTCTTTTTTTAAAAATTCAGAATTATAATCAGATAAATAAATATATGTTTGAACATTTTGTTCTTCTTTAGGTAAAAGATCATGAGATTTATATCTAACAGCTCTTGCTATAATTTGTTCTATTAAACTATAATTCCAATATGGTTCCATAATATGTACTGATCGAACATTTTTAAGATCAAGACCTTCTGCACCTGATTTAGAAATTAATAAAATAGATATTAATTCTCCATGTTTATTTTCTTCAGAATTACATATTTTAATTATATTTTCTTTTTCTTCTGATGTTTGTTGTCCTGAGAAAATAGCATAATGTAATTTGTCGGAATCAGTTTTTTCAGAATAAGAAACATAATTATTTAATTCTAAATATTTTACAAATGCCAGTAAACCAGAATCTAAAAATGTACTATAAACTAATGAAATTTGTTTTTGGTGATTATTTTTAATATTATTATATATAGATACAATTTTGGGACTATATTTATTAAAATTATATATCGTTAATTCTTGTACATCTGGAAAATATATATTTGACAATTGTCGAGATTTAATTCGATAACTAGTAGAAACTGCATTTTTTTCTTTTACTATACTTAAACCAATAATCTCATTTTGACCATAAAATTTTGATGTTTCTTTCTTTTCAATATCTCGAGCTTTCATATATTCTATGTTTTGAATTAAAGACATTTCAATAGTTTCTATTTTTATTGGTAATCTATTAGGATAATTATCTTTGGTTTTTAATTCTTTAATATCTTCTTTAATGGATTTTACTAAATTTGTATACATATCTCCATAATATGAAACTAAACCAAAAATTCTATTTTTAAATTTATCTTCATTTTTTAAACTATTAGAACTCAAATCAATAAAATATTTTTGAAAATCTGAATAATATTCAGGTAAAATAGTATAATAATTTTTTTTATTATTTGGTAATTTATCATTTGATAATATTTTACCATAAAGCATATTAAACGCAACCGCAATTTCAAATGGATTATTAATGATAGGCGTACCAGTTAAAAATATTAATTTAATTTTTTTAGTATTCATAATAATATCATAAAATTCATTAGCTATTTTAGAACCATTTACTATTGAATTAAATAAATTATGTGCCTCATCAACAATAATAACTTTATTTTCTAAATTTATTACTGAATCTTCATCTTTATTTTTATATTTAGATAAAAAGGAGGTTAATTTATCATCTAGAGATTGAATCATATTTTTTGCATTACTAGTTACAAATTTATATTGATTAATAATTTTTTCAGTTTCTTCATCATTATTAGATTTATCTGCATTAGATAAATCTAAATAAGTTTTAATTTCTTTTTTATAATTATTTTGTAAAGATTTAGAAGATAAGATAATTATATCCTGTCCTAATTTACGGAATTCTTCAGCTATAGATATGGATGTTAAGGTTTTACCACTTCCTACAGAATGATATAATAAAATACCACGAGCATTAGTAAAAACTAAATAATTAAAAATATATCTTTGATAATCAAATAAGGTTTTTTTAATCATTTCATTATTGTCTTTATATAAATTATCTAATAATTTATTTAACTCAGATGGAAAATTAGTAATATTTTTATCTAAATTAATGCTAGTAGTCATTTTGTATATTAATTTTTATTATTAGAGTGTAAAATAATAAAATTATACTTATATTAATATAATATAAATAATAATATTAATATAAAATGAATAATAATAAATCAATTTGCGCTTTAAATGAAGGTAAAAATAATTGTTTACCAAATCCAGTTATTCAATCATTATCAGAAGTTGTATTAGATGACCCAAAAAATATTATAATTTCTAAAATTTCAAAAGCATTAAACTGTAATTCTAATCTATCTATACCTGAACAGGAATTATGTATTTTACATAAAATAAAAGAAAAAACTGATGATGAAAATTTAAAACAGGCCATTGATAAACAAGTTTTAAAAAATTTTAAAATTCCAACTAAAAGTTTAGATAAAAATTATTGGTTAAATAATACAGAAATAGATAATGTTCAATTTCAATTTCAAACTAAGTTTCCTGGATATTATTATTCAACAATACATATGATAGATTTAGAAAATTTTACTCCTAGTAATTCTGATATAATATTGCATAATGATAAATTATATAATATAAAAGATATTGATTTTCTAACTGAAATATCATCTCAAAAAAGAGGTAGTGGCAAAAATCCTAAATTAACTCATAATGGAGAATTAAAATACTTTGGCATGGTCTGCAATACTGATTTATCAACAAATGGTGGATTACATTGGTTTAGTATTTTTATTGATTTTACAACCACTCCAATTCAAATTGAATATTTTAATTCATCTGGCTATCCATTAACTCGAGGTACTCATATAAAAGAAAGAGAAGCATTTTATGAATTTTTTAAAAATATGGCAGATGAATTAACAAAAAATGGATTTCCTGCCAAGTTTATTCAAGTCACAGAATTAGAACACCAAAGACATGATACTGCTAATTGTGGTAGTTATAGTTTATTTTATATATGGTCTAGATTAAATGGTAAAAAGTATTCTATGTTTACTAATAATAAAATAACAGATGAATTAATGGAAAAATTTAGAGGTGTATTATGGAGAACTAAAAACTAATATGTTTTAAAAATTAATTTATTTAAATAGAATAATAAATCATGTGTATTATTTGTACTAAAGAATATACTATTGATATAACTACATTAAATTGTAATTCATGTAAAAAAATTACTAAAATTCCTAATAATTTAAAAAATTTAAAATATTTAAACTGTGCTGATACATATATTAAACGTTTGCCTAATAATCTTATTAATCTTATTTATCTAAATTGTTCTAATACATCAATAGAAGAAATTCCAATATCATTTAAAAAATTAGTTTATTTAATATGTTTTAAAACCAAAATTACTCTTTTACCTATGTTAAAAAATATTAAACAATTAGATTGTTCAAATAACCAAATATATTTAATTCCCAGATGTTATCAAAATTTACAAGACTTGAATTGTAGTAATACTCGAATATTTAAATTACCAAATACTTTAATTAAATTAAAAAAATTAAATTGTTCAAATTGTAATATTACAATATTATGTCCAAATTTTGTAAAATTAAAATATTTAAATTGTAATAATAATAATATTTATATGATACCTAATAAATATTCATCTTTAGTTGTATTAAAATGTAAACATAATAATATAAGATATATATCTTATAGATTACATAATTTAATACATTTAGATATCTCTCAAAATAAAATTAAAAAGATATCTGAGTTTTTTTATAAGTTAAATTATTTAAATATTAGTTCGACTTTAATTACAGATATTCCAGATACATATGTAAAATTATCAATATTAAAATGCTTTAATACAAAATTACACATTATGCCATTTACATTAACAAAATTAGGAATTATATTACCTGTATATTATAAAAAATTTCATATTAATACTTATATTAAATATATTCATAATAATAAAATATCTAATGAAGTTAAAAATCATATTAATACAAAATTAGGTGTATGTAGTATATGTCTAGAAGATTTATCAAATAAAAAATATGCAAATATTAGTATTATCAAAAAATGTAATCATCATTTTCATAAAACATGTTTATTTGAATGGTTTGATAAAAAAATGAATTGTCCAAATTGTCGAGAGGATTTATTAACTAATCCTATTAAATGTTGATAATTTATTATTTTTTATAAAAAAAATAATTTAGCTAATAGTATATCAAAATCAACAGTTATATTATTAATTAAAATATCTATGTTTACTTATCATAAAATTATTTACCAATCAAATAATTCTACTCAAATTAATAATTTATTATTAATTACACGAAATCAACTATTGAATAATTATAATGATAATATATATCTTCATAATTTACAAATAAAAAAAAAAATAATACCTAAAAGAAAATATAAATATATGGTAAATAAATATTCATATCATAAGATCTCATTAAATACACTTTTTTTTCATCATTTTATTGTTATGTTATTTTTATACAGCCATTTTAAAATTATATTTATCATAGCTCTTATATAATAAAATTTTAAAATCATCATATTTAAAATCTTCAATATTTTTAATTTTATTATCTGGATCATTAATATGAAAAATTGGAAAATTATATGGAATATTATTTAACATTTTTTTTGTTTCTTCGATATGATTTTGGTAGATATGAATATCTCCAATTGTATGAATAATTTTACCTGGCTTATATCCGGTAATATGACATAGCATAAATGTTAAAACAGCCGCGCTAACAATATTAAAATTAGCAGCTAATACAAAATCTGAACTTCTTTGATAAAAACTGCATGATAATTCATTTGTATCTTTATTAATATAAAATTGATATAAAATATGACAATTATGTACAGCTACATTTTGAACAATATATGAATTATCATTTTCGACTTCTAGATTATATACATCCGTTTGTTTTGTTTTACTGATTATTGATTTAATCGGGAAATATTGAAAATAATCATCAATAAATTTAGAATTTTTAATAATTTTTAAACTAAATGAATTTCTTTTTTTTGGTAGATATGTAATCGATAAGTATAAATGCATTTTAGCAAAAATTCTTTGTAGAGTATATGCCAATTGCTTAGAATAAACAATAAATCTATTTTCATTTTTATAATTAAATCCTTTTAAAAAGTATGTTAAATATTTATGTGGAAGATTTACAACCCATTCTGGAATAATTTTGTTAAATTTTTTATTTCCAAATGCATGTAAATAATTATAATATTTATAATCAGTAATTTTAAATTTTGTATATGTATTATTATTTAAATTCTTATGTTCACTAATTGTTTCAAAATAATCAAAATGATCTTGTAGATTAATTAAATCAGAATTAGAAATTGAAATATAATAATTACCATTACTATCATAAGTTCCTGTTTTCAAAAAATATCCAAAGAAGTAACAATCTTCATAAGTAATTTCTTTATTATGATTAGATAATATATAATAACGACATTCATCATCATAATTTAATTTAATGATTTTTTCTTTTTTATTAATTGGTAAACAAAATAAATGATCTTCATGTAAATCTTCTGCTTTACACCAATATGGTAATAAACCAATATTTTGTTTTTCAATTACATAAAATGGATGTTCTGGAGTTGTTTTAATATATTTAGTATTATATTGACAAGAAATATAATAAATTAATCCACTATATTTATATGAATAAACACTTTTAATTTTTTGCCATTTCCCTTCATGAGTATATACTTTATCATTATCTATATTTAATTTTTGAATTGAAATATATCCATTTTTAGTTAATACTAATGAATCCTTTAAAAAACAACTTGGTAATGCAACTTTATCTAAATCAGTTGGATTCCAATAACTAAATAAAATGCGTCTAGAGTTTGGGTCTCTTTTAATTAAATCAATTACATATTTAAGTTGATCAAACCCTTGATTACTATAATCTGTATCTGCATTAATATAATCCGCACCAAAATGTCTTAATTGAAATGAATATCCGGCACCCATATCTCCTTCATTAAGATGATTTAAATTTCTAGAATCTAAAAATTCTCTAGATGTATTTCCTTTCCAAATATTAACATTTTTAGATTCTAAAAGTTTAGTATCAGTTTTTCCAGAAATAAAGAATAATAATTCTTCAATAATTCCACGATAAAACATTTTACGATGTGTAAATAATGGTAATCTATAATTTCTAATATTATATGTAAAACTTTTTCCAAATGTAGATAAAGTTCCAACTTTTGTTCTATCTATTTTAGTAATTCCTTTATTTAAAATTTTACAAATAGTAGTTAAATATTTAAATTCATCTTTATTATTGTAAGAATATAAAGTATAATGTAATTCATCTTTATTAATAGAAAATGAATAACTATTATAATCATAATCAATCTTTTTATCAATTGCTTTAAAATATTTTAAATATTTACTTGGAAAAAATGTATCACATGTAAAATCATAATGAATAATAGAAGTTAAATAAATATTAGTTACAATATGTAAATCTAAAAATTGAGTATAAATATGTGAACCACCACATACCCATACTTCATTAATATATTTTTTATTATTATCTAAATAATATAAAATAGAAATAATATCATTAAAATATACTAATTTAGTATCTAAAATATTTAAGTCCTTATTATAATTATATAAGTCTTTATTCTTAGTTAATACAATATTTAATCTATGCTTTAATGGTCGGCGATTTTCTGGAATTGATTTATATGTATTATTCCCCATAATTACGATATTGATTTTTTTAGGATTATCTGAAATAGTATAACTCTTAAATAATTGTAAATCTTTAGAATATGACCATGGTAATGTATTATTTTTACCAATGCCAAAATTCTTATCTGCACACACAATTAGATTAATATTCATATTTGAGTCTTGTTTCAATGCTTCTTTAGTAATATACTGAATAAATCTTAAAAATAAAATTGAATAAGTATTTTAAGAATAATTATATAACATAATAAAGTTAATAATGAGTCAATTTGCTACTATTCAAGAATTTAACATCTATTTAAGTGCTAAATTAAGAAATGTTAAATTAAATGAATATTTTACTTTAATTCAATCTCAATTTTATCCTGAATTAGATATTTCATTTATGGATTATTTCTTAGAATTATGTGATCATGAAAATGAATTTATTGTTGAACATATTAAATTACAAGAATATGGGGTATTAACTAATGTTACTAAATCTAATAATATTAAAAAATCATTAGAAAGATTATTTCTTATTGAAAATGAAGACTACTTGCTGCTCCAAGTGGAGCAGCAAGATTCAAAAAAGAAACATGGTGGGAATAATGCTAAAGAGTATAAGCTTACACCATATGCTTTTAAATTATGTTTAATTCGTTCTCAAAATTCTAAAGAATATGCAAAATATTATTTATTATTAGAACAAGTATTTAAAAATTATCAAGAATATCAAATTATGTATCAAAATAATATTATTAATGGTATTACTGATGAAAATAAATCATTACATAAAAAAATTGATGAATTATTAAATTATGGTAAACAAACAACTGAAAAATTAAATGAAATTCATGAACAAAATGAAGATCTTAAAGAACAAAATGAAGATATTAAAAATCAAAATGAAGATCTTAAAGAACAAAATGATGATCTTAAGGATACGATGGAAGACATTAAAAATCAAAATGATGATCTTAAGGATACGATGGAAGATATTAAAGATGCATTTAAAGATACTGCTGATCGATCAGTACCTAAACCAAATGAAGAGCATGATCGTCATGAGTTTATTCTATTACAACATAAGGAATTAACTAATAGATTCAAATTTATTCGCGGAATTCAAAAATATAATGAATCTAAAATTGCTAGTAAATATTCTGAATACAATATTATTAAAAGAGATTTTAATGCTAATCCTATTCAGTTATTTAAACAATTTAAAGAATCAATGAAAGAGCATTATAAATTAGAAAAAGCTAAAATCACTGCTAATAAAAAATTAAAAAATAAAAATCAACTTAAGAAAGAAGTTGAAAAAATTAAATTTACTGGTAATGATTTAGAATTACAATTTGATTATACATTAGATAACTTACTTGATAAATTATCAGAAGTATGTAATGAAAGATTTAATGAATATAATAATTCTTGTGATGAAGAATAAGTAATTAGTATTAATTACATTTATTTTTTTTTGTAAAAATAAAATTGTTGGCTGTGGCGACTAACTCCCCTTCCGAAATTTCGGTGTTTTAGTCGGCCAGTGAAAATATATATTATAAATTAAAGAAATATTATATAATTAATAATCCCTTTTTTACGAGAACATAACTTTTATTTACGTAAAATTTAAAATATGTATATATGTAACAAATGCAATAAATCATTTCCAACACCATCTAAATTAAATATTCATAATAATAGAAAAACACCATGTAATATACCTAAACAAATATTAGAATGTAAATGCTGTAATATTAAATTTAAATGTTCATATGACCAAACAAGACATGAAAAAACTAAAAAACATAAATTTAATATTGAAAATAATACGTTTAATGCAGAATCAATTCATATAGGCGATAATATAAATATACAAAATATTATAAATTTAACATTAAATACAAATACATTTTCAAATTCAAATGTTGAAGTTGTTGCTAATCAATCTATTGAACTTGTATATGGAATTTTTGATGATATAATTAATAATAAAAATATTAGAGATTATAATAGAACATTACAATTATTTCAAGAAGCAGTTATATTTATTTTAGATACATTACATTTTAATATTTCAAAATATGAAAATCATAATTTAAAAATATTATTAATGTTTCCTAAAATAGATAATTTAATATATGAATATTTAATTTTAGAAATTAATAAAGATACTAATGAATTAGTATGGAATTCTATTAATTACAAACAATTAATAGAAGAAATATTAAATTTATTAACTAATATTAATAATAAACATATCGAAAAACATAAAAATATAAAAAGTGAAAAAAATATAATATTTGATAGATTTATTAATTTTTTAAAAATAAATTTAATTGAAGATACGCATAATCAAGACTTATTAAAACCAGAAATTGAGAAAATGTTAAGTAATCTATATATTAAATTTAATAAAAATCAAAAAAAACAAGAACGTAAAGTAGAAATTAATATATTAGATAAAATTCAAGAATATAGAAATTATAGAAATAATGAATGCATATTATCAAATGGATATATACCAAATATAATTAATTCTCAAATTTAAAATTGAATTAAATATTATTTAGATTATTAATTAAACAATCATAATGAGTTTATCACTAGATGCTATTGATGATTTATTAAATGAATCTTTTAATAAAGAAGACAAACAAGTTAATAATAATATTCAGTATGAATTATTAATCTTTACTGATGGTGCTCATGAAAGAGTTAAAAAACGTTCATCATTTGGTATTTATATTCAATGTAAAAATAAATTAAGTACTCTATATTCATTAAATGAAACTAAAATTATTAAAAAAATAGATAAAGATCATATTGTTTATAACATTAATAATAATAATCTTAATTATCATTCTTTATTTAAAAATACAATTAATGAAAAATGTAAATTTGATAATTGTAATTATTTTGCAATTTATACAAATGATAAAAATCATATGGGTGAATATTGTAAGAATCATAAACAGGATTCTATGATTCAAACTATGACATTTATTAATTATGATCCAACAAATATTCGTGCAGAAGGATTAGCTATTGTTTATGCATTAATGTATTTAAAATTTATTATTGTTGATAATATTAATAAAGAAAATTTAGTAAATCATTTCAATACTTTTCAATTTAATAATCATAAATTAGAATTTGTAGAATATAAAATCCCAGATAATACTACCAATTATACATTTTATCAAATTATTACAGATAGTGAGTTTTGGATTAATGTTATTACAAAATGGAGTAATGGCTGGATCAAACAAAATAAAATTTTAGAAAAAAAAAATATTGATATCATTTATTATATTAATATTCTATTAAATGATTTATTAAATAATAATATTATTATTCATTTTAAATTTGTAAGAGGTCATGCAGATACTAAAAAAAATAAAGATGATAAATTTACTATTTATCAAAAGGGAAATATCATTGCTGATAAATTAGCAAATATTGCTAAAGAAAATAGTAATACTAATGTACGAATTTCATTTGAGTAATAGTACTGCAATTTTTTTATTATATCAAATAAATTTCTTTATCTAAATAGATTGTTTGATTAGTATATAGATTAAGAAAATCTCGATACAATTTATTATTAATATGATAATTGATATTAGAATAAAAAGAATTTAAAAATTGCAAAATGTAAATATCATATAATATTATTGAATATTTGCATTTACCATTATCAGGATAATTTTGTATGATATTACCATTATATTTTTTTGAAATTTTTATAAAATAATCATTCATATTATGATCATAATCTATAATCATATAATTTTTTAAATTTTTTTCTGTATGCAACTTTATTTTATAATTATTTTCAATGTGATTTAAGATATTATAAATATTAACATAATTTTCAATCAGAATAAATGGCGGTTGCATATTTATTATTTATATTTATTAATAGAATTCAATTTTAAATATATTTATTAATTGCAGTATAAATAATAATTTCAAATACACCATTATCAATTAATAGATTAAAAATAATATCATTTTCTTTATCAGCATAAATTTTTACAGTATCACTTAATAATGAATTACTTAATGCCTTAATATAATCAATTCTAATTGAAACTGAAAAAATATCATCTGAGGTTAATGTTGATTCTAATTTTAATTTAGCATGATCTTTACAAATATTATATCCTTTAATAGTATTATTAATATTTTTATAAATGAATCTTAAAGGGTTATTATTAACTTTTTCAATTGTAAATAAATCACTAAAAATAGAAATATCATTAATTAATTTTTTAAAGTATTTACCAGGTAATTCAAATTTTAGAGGATATAAATTATAATCGACAGATCTATTATATAATTGATTAAGATCTGTATCATTTTCAATCAAATTAATAATATGAGATTCGTCAATTGATAACATCTTATTGTTTAAAATAATAATTAAATTATTACGATATGAATTTTTTTTTAATATAATAGAAAATAGATCATAATTTTTATCAATTTTTTGTGTAATTTTATCTAAATTTTTAGGATCTAATGTAATATTAATTGGATGTTCACAATAATAATGATTTAACTTTGTTGCTTCAATTTTAATATTAATTAAATTTTTTTCTAAATGATCAATTCCATAAATTTTTGTATAATTTGTATGAAATTGAATATTAATTTCTTTTACATTCATTAATTTAAGTAAACTGAATAATTTTTTAAAAATATTTACATTATCATATGATAATTCAATTAAATTATCATTACTTTGGGGTTCTTCAACAATACCTAATTTTGGAAGAGGATCAATCTTTTGTAGTAATCTTGGTCGTCCAACAGAGCGCTTAACATGATTTTCGCTCATAATAAATAATTAATAATTAATTCTTATTGTATTAATTAATTAATTAAAAATTTAAAATTGAATTAATTTTAAATATTATTATAAATTGCTATAATGAGTCTTTGTGAATACATTAATAAAAATGATATTCAATGCAAAATTAAGTATAAAGATTGTTATAAATTAAATGATAAATATTATTGTAAGAAACATTATGATAGTTTAATTAAAAAGGAATCTAAAAAAAAATGTAATTATACATCTAGAACAAATAAACAATGTTCTACTAATGCAAAAGATGAATATTTATTAAATAATTCTTATTATTGTAAACATCATTTTAATATCTTAAATAAAAAAATGACTAAAGAAGAGTCCGAGACAGAATTTAAAAAAGAGTCCGAGACAGAATTTAAAAAAGAGTCCGAGACAGAATTTAAAAAAGAGTCTAAAGAAGAATCTGAGAAAGAATATGAAGAAGAGTCCAAGACAGAATTTAAAAAAGAGTCTAAAGAAGAATCTGAGAAAGAGTCTGAGAAAGAATATGAAGAAGAATCTAAAACAAAAACTAAAAAACAATCTAAAACAAAATCTAAAGAAGAATCTAATTCTATCAATTATTGTTCTGTTAATAATTGTAAAAAAAAAGCTAATAAGTTATATAATAAATTAGAATTTTGTACATTACATTATACTAAAACTATAACAAATGAAAAAAAAGAAATAATGAAAGAAGTAAAAAGAATTAAAAAAATTATTATTACTGAAAAGAATAAATCAATTATTAAAAAAGATATTTTTAAATTATTAATAATTATTCACCCTGATAAATGTAAAAATCCAAATATTAATTCTACAGAATTAACACAAGAAATTAATAAAATTTTAGAAAAAGTTAAATAATAATCTTAATTAATTGCAAAAATTTATAAAAAAATACAATTAATTAATTTATTAATTTTTTTTTATTTCTTTTTATATAATATACCATTTCTTAATAATAGAAAGTCTATAATTAAATTTAAAATAAAATGAGTTCAGTGGCACCCGCACCTGAACCGCCTGCCCCATCTAGTCCCGTTTCACCTGATACTGGCAACAAACCATCACAACCAGGTAGTCAATCCCTATTAACTACTGTTTTTAAATTTTTATTGGTAGGGGAATGGAAACCAATAATTCCTAAATTATTATTTTGGGCTTTAGTAGTTATATTCGTAATGGCATTAATATGGGGTTTAACATCAGGTTTTGAAAATAAACCATATGATCCATTTGGAACAGGTATTCGATTTTTACAACGTCGTGATGATACCGGATCATTTCCTACTTCTTTAGAAGAACGTCAATTTGGATCTAAACCACTAGTATCGCAATTAACTAGCACCCCTGAACCCCCAAATTTTTCGGAATATTATGGAATCGATGCTAGTTTAAAAAATGGTTCAGTTATGATTGAACGGGAAAATTTTGAAAATAGTGCTATTAGTTTAGATGAATTAGAAAAGGCTAATAAAGGTTTTTAAATATCTTAATATAAATTAAAAAAGAATTAATTAATTTCTTTTTTTTTAAAAAAAATATTTTATATTATATATCAATAAAATTATAGAAAAGTTATATACTTGAATTTAAGATTATAAAAAAATGGCTGATATTTTTGGTGGTGATGGTGAAAAAAGTTATCCAGTATGGTCAGTGATGTTATGCACTGTTATTGCCATATGTTCTATTTTAACTGTATTATTATTATTAGTACTTGTAATGGGTTGGGGTAAAGGTAATTTTGAAAATATGCCAGATTATGGTATTGGACAACGCGGTGATGTAATTGCTGCTATCCCTTCTTATGAAGAAACTTCTTTACGTCAAAAAGTTGATCAATGGACTAAACCAGTAACTACTTCTCAATTAACTGGTACTCGTGATGTTCCTGTATTTTTCCAAGATTATGATGTCGAAGCTAGCCGACGTTCCGCTAGAGCTGCTGTTACCAATGCCCGTGAAGGCTTTGAGGGTGGACGTGGTGAAGATGAATTAGAACGTGCTTTAGCTGGGCGCAATTAAATTAAAAATATAAAAAAACTTATTTAGTAAAATAAATTTATTTTTTTCTAAATAATAATATACTAATTATAAACTATTTTATAAGTAATTTATTATAATAATTTTTTAATATGCCTGATAAGTTTTCTAAAGAAGATATACAAGAAATAGCATCTAAATTAGAATGGAAACCAAATAAATTAAGTTATAGTATTTTATATGTAGTAATGGCATTATCATTATTATATATTCTATTAATGGTTTATTTGGTAACTCTTCATTATAATTTAAAATGTAAATTTAAAGATATTTATTCTAAGTTAGATGAATTAGTAGAAGAACAATCTAATTTTTCAAATCATGTAAAAGAAAATTTTTCAAATTATGGTAATGAAATTAGATATCTAACTAAACGTTCTGAACGTAATAATGATAATTCATCTTTAGCAGAACGTACTAATGAACCTATGCCAATATTTGCAAATGAAAAAGAAAATACTCAGTTATTTTCGGCATTAAGAGGAGATTAAAAAAATAAACTTATAAATAAAAAAAATTTAATTATGGTAATATACATTACCTATTTCTAGCTATGTTATTTAATATTTTATTAACTTTAAATATTTGTGCATTTATATTTTTTATTATATATTTATTTATATATCATCAAGATTGTAATGAATCATTTAATAATAATAAAAAATATGTATCTAAATCAGATCATATTGATTCATTAAAAAGTAAATATTATATATTAAAAGGCGGTGAAGATGAAAAATCTTTACTTAGTAAAATAAAATTATACAGTCTTACTAAATAAGTATTTAAATAAAAATATTACTAAAATATATAAATTAAGATTGAAAAGTTTTTAATTTAAAATTAAATTATCTAATAATTATAATAAAATGGATAATTTAAAATTAGTATTTAATAACGATACATTAGCACCATCTACGGAGCAAGCTTCAAAAGAACAAAAGGATAAATCATATTATGAAAAAACTACTACATTTATTTATAATAAAAAATGGTTAATATTATTAGGATTATGTATCATAGTTGTAATTATGTATATTTATAAATATGATGTTCCAATTAATATTCCAATTTCATTTCCGTGTTCTGGAGCTGCATTAAAAAAAAAGTTATCAGATGCGACATGTGATGATATTACTGAATTTGATAATGATAAAGATTGGAATTTGGAGGATGAAATTCAAAGATATATGGAGTTACAAGATACTTATATAAAAAATTTAAATAATTAATAAATATATTAAGATTACTTATTTTTTTATTAATTAAATGAATAATTATAAATATATTAAATCTTAAATATTAAAATCTATGATGATAACATCTTATGGAATTGCTTTAGTAAAAAAAAATAAATTGTTAAATAATCACAATCAATATGAAATTTTAATGATTAAAAAAAGATTAACATATGCATTTATTGCATTTGTTAAAGGTGTATATAATAAAAATAATGAGAATGAATTATTAAGAATGTTTAATAATATGACAGTTGATGAAAAGTTTTGTATTATGTCTTTAAATTTTAATATTATGTGGTATAAGTCAACTTTATCAATTCCATATCAAAATAAATTTATTTCAAAAGAGATTAGCAAATATGAAAAATGTAAATCTAAATTTGAAAAAAATTTTTTAAGTGATAATGGAAAAAAGTTATTAAATATTATTAAAAAATCAAAATCATCTAAAAAAATTTGGGAAATTCCAAAGGGTGCTACTAATAAAAATGAAAGTAATATAAATGCTGCCATTCGAGAATTTACTGAAGAAACAAATATAAAAAAAAATAAATATAAAATATTATATGATGTAACTCCAATCACATATATATTTACAGATGATAATATTACTTATAAATATGTTTATTATATTGCAGTTTTATTAGATAATAAATATCAATTATGTTTGGATTTTAAAACAAATAGTAATATAATGGAAATTACAGAATTAAAATTTTTTACAATTAGTGAATTGCATTTAATTAATGTGAACCATAAATTAATAGATTGTATTAAAAAAATTTATAAAATAGCAAAACCATATTTTATAAATTAAAATATATTAAATACTAATTTAAATACAATTTTAATAAATAATATAATCATGAATATCTTACAAGAGAGCTTAAATGAAATTTATAATAATTTTCAACAATTAAATAATCAAATTAATAAGAAAAATGTATCATTAGAAAATTTAGAAAATGTAATTAATTCATTAGATAAATATGATAATCAATTAAAAAATATTTATAATATGATTAATTCAATTAATAATATTAAAGATCATCTTAAATTATTATATAGTAATAAAATAACAAATATTAAAAATATGTCAATTAAAAAATTACCAGAAGATGATTCTAATTATGATTATAGTATTGATTTAGTTAATATTACAAATAATGATAAATATAAAACTAAAAAATATTGTAAATGTCCTGTTATTATTATAACAGAAGATGCGATTCCCGATATAATTAATACGCCAATTTATTTAATTAAAGAAACTAATGAATATTGCATTAAGATTAATAATAAATTAATTAAAGGAAATATTGGGAATATTGTAAACAATAAAAATCAAAAAAAAATAAAAAAATGTAATCGTATATATTGTAATAAAAAATATTATTCGCAGCAAGAATGTAAATTTTATCATGAAGGAAGGGATATTAGAAATTTTCCAAGCTATAGTTGGACTCCAATACTAAAAAATAAATTAGGTAAGGGTCAAAATTATAATAATAATTTAATAACTAAAAGTTATGATTTAGAAAATACTCGATTTTTAGGGTCATTAGACTCACTAGTAGAAGATTTAGCATTAACTAATGAATATGAAAAAAAATTAAGAAATAATCAACTAATGCATGATTTATTATTATATCAAATCTTAGATCAATATTTAGAATAATATTATTCTTCATTTGTATATTGACTATGTATACATCCAATAAGTAAATTAGATAATGAAGATTGATATAAATTAATTGCATTATACCATGGTATTTTTTTTATATTTTCTTTGACTTTACTTCCATCTTTAAATGATGGACAGTTATATACTATTGGATTTGATGAAAAATATCTAGTTCTATGATAATTATCATTGTAACCTAATATATAATCATGATAGTATTTACAATTTTCCGAATAACATTTTTTATTTAATTCTTTAATATTATTATTACATAATATAGAATTATATTTATTTTCATTAAAATAGTTTATACTATTTGAATCATATGTATTATATACTTTGTATAATTTTGAATTAACATATTTATATTGATAATTATTTCCAATTTTAATAATTACTTGATCTAATTCTTTTACATATAATAATAAATTTAATGGTAAATTTGGTTTAAGATATTGATATGTATGTAAATTATAATGATTATTAAAACCAATTGATATTTTTTTAAATCCAATATAATTATTATCCTTATTATAATTTATTAAAGGATCTATACATGTATCATTATTATCTAAAAAATCTAAATTATCAATTGAATATATATCTAAATTAGATTGTAATTTTTTTGTTACATTATAATTTATTTTTTTTAATAGAGATATGGTTTTTATATTTTTATCTTCTTTTTTACTAAATGTATTATATAATGATAATATCTCAATATTTTTAGTATTTAAAATTTGTTCAATATTAGTTATTTTATTGAATAAATATTCTTGCTTATTTTTTGTTACATTTATTACTTCTTTAATATTTATCAAAAGTTTATTTAATAAATAAATATTATTAATACAAAATAATAATAATATTTGAATTATTTCAATAGATGATTCATATTCTAGATTATTATCATTAGTTAAAAAGCCGAGTAAAATATTAAAAAAAATCACAAAAATATTATTTAATTGTATATTTACATCATTTAAATTAATCATTAAATTATAAAATATTTAGACAAATATTCATTCACAGTTAAACGTTTAGAATAATCGTATATAAATATATTTTTAAATATTTCTAATATATTATTTTGAATAGATATGTTATATATATTTATATTATTTTTAATATATTGTGTAAATGGATCTTGATTTAATTCTTTTGTATAAAGTGTTCCCAATAATAGTTTATTATCATTAATAGAATTATAATATTTATCAACATTATTACCTATAATATGTGTATTATCTCCAAAACATTCTCTATACAAATGAAGTAAAATATATTCTTCATGATTATCATAATCATATGTAGAATACGACGATTCACTAGATTCAGTACTTTTTTCATTGTTGTATTCGGAATAATGTTCACCATATGTATTATTATAATTATAAATATCAAATAAATATTTACCAGTAAATAGTTCATATATAATACAACCAATGGACCATAAGTCAACAGACTCTGTAAAATTAGTATTTCCTAATATAATTTCTGGTGCCATATAATATAATGTTTGTATTTTAGTAGATTTACAAAAATCAGTATATTTTTGCGATAAATTAAAATCAATATAAAGAATATCAATATAATTTAATAACTCTTCCTTTTTTATTTTATTTTTTTTAACTAAATTAAATAAATCTTTAATTTTTTTACCTGGGCTATTTATCATAATATTATTAGGTTTAATATCACAATGTATAATTTTTGATAATGAAAGTTCATATAGACCTAAAAATAATGAATTAACTAATTTAATAATCAAATTACTTGGAAGACTTTCTTTAAATGTTTTATGATATAAAATATTAAAATCTTCTAAAGTATATTCATATTTTTTAAATATAATATATACATAATCTTGATCACTATAAAAATCTTCAATATCAATAATTTTACTATTATTTAAATAAGTAGAAATAGTTGTATTATTTTCTTTATTTAACAATTCTTGAATCTTTTGATAATAAATATGTTTATTTTTTTTAATTTTAGTTAATACTTTAATTTCATTTACTGCTTCAAATCTGTCTGAAATTTTTTGAATTTTTACAATATATTTTTCATTGTTATTTTTCTTTTGATCTTGTTTAATAACATCATATACTTTAGAATATGCACCTTCTGTTAATTTTTCTTCGATTAATTTATATTTACCACTTGATATATTAGATAAGTTATACATATTTATTTTAAAATTGAATATATTCTAATTATGAAGTAAATACTAATATAAATTTAAATTCTATTTTAAATATATTATGCATAAATTATTAAGAAATATGCAGTCTGTAAAAAAAAGAGCATTAAATGAGTTTTTAGAACAAAATAAATATTTACCAATTCAAGGATCAGCAGAATGGTTAAATTCAAGATCTGAAACAATTGGAGGTTCTGAAATTTCTACTATTTTAAAAATTAATAAATATCAAACAATTAAACAATTAATTGAACAAAAGGCTAATATTACTTCTTTTAAAAAGACTGCACCATTATGGTTTGGGAATATTTTTGAATATATTTTGCAACAATATACTGAAATATTATTTGATACTAAAATTTATGAAACTGGTTCTATTCCATATAAAAAATCTAAATTAATTAAATATAGTCCAGATGGTATATCAATAATTAAAAAAGATAAATTGACTAATATTTTTACAGAAGATGATTTTACTAATAAAATTTTTAATAAATCTAAATTTAAAAATGATGAAATTGATAAAAAAGAAGTATTAATTTTATTTGAATTTAAAAATCCATTTATGCGTGTAATTAAACCTAATGAAATTCCAATATATTATATTAATCAACCAAAATTGGGGATGGAAGTAATTGATATATGTGAAGCATCTATTTTTATTGAATCTGTTTTTAGATTCTGTTCTTATGGAGATATTATATCACATAAGAATGATAGTAATATTACAAATAGGTATAATAGATATTATCATTATGATAAAAATCCATATATTAAAGATCCATTATGCTATGGGTCATTTTCATTATATTATGATAAACAAAATCAAAGTAAACATTTATCTGATATTATTACTAGTTTAGTACAGTATAAAAATAATAATGAAAGTATTCATCATTATGATTTATCAGCAATTAAAGATAAAAATATTATTAATAAAATTATGGAAAATATTATTGATTATAAAGATTTAAAAATTATTTATCATGATTTATGTGTAAATTCAAATATTGATAACTCAGATATTTATTATTTTAATAAGTACAATAATAAAAATAAATTTAAATATCAAATAATTAAAAATAAAGAACATATTATGAATGATAATAATTTAGAATATTTAGGTATTATGAGTTTTAAAATGATGGATATTAATATTAATCCTATTTTTAAATCAAATCCTATAACTGAAGAAGTACTTGATAGAATTGATAAAATCATTAATGTTATTAAAAAATGTAATAAAGAAGATAATATTGATACAAAAAAAAAAATTATTAATGAATATATTAGTACTAATAAATAATTATATTTTATCTATTAGATAATTATATTTTATCTATTAGATAATCATATTTTATCTATTAGATAATCATACATTAATTGCTCTTTTAATGTTTGTGGTAGATTTAAATATTTTTTTTTATCTGTGGGATTAAATTCTTTATATATCATTTGTTCTACTAAATAATGTATATCATAATTATTTGTATTCGGGTCTTCATATTGATCTTTATTACTAAAATTAGATTTATTTTCATATTTAGAAATTGAAAAAGATGATTGTGATAATGTAAAATATAAAATTATACTTATTATACATAAAACAATTATACCTCCTACTATATAAAATCTTTTTCTAGATTTTGGTTTTTTCTGTACTATTATAGGTGATCCTTTTGTGGAAGCTGTATTAACGGGTGTATTAAAAGGTGCTGTTATAGAACTATCAATATCTAATGAAGATACATAGGAACTCGGTAATTCCGCAGTATTACTGGTGGGGTTAGACATTTATGAAAATTTAAATAGTCAATAATAGATTTAAAATTGAATTTTTATTTTATATTATATATTATAATAAATTAAAGTTAATATTAATTAAAATAAATAGACTATTAGATAATATATAATGAGTAACCTAAATTATACTTTATCTAAAATTTATAATAATTTGTTTATTTATTTTAATTATAAAGAATTAATTTCATTAGATGATCAAATTGAAGATTCTGAATTTATTAAAAATATTTTTAATAATGAATATTTTATAATTAAAACTATATCGAATACATATTCAGAAGAACAGATTAAAATCGTTAAGGATAATATTAATAATACTAAATTTCAAAATACCACTAATTTATCGATTTCATACTTTATTATATTTCATTATAATTCTGAAATATATACTAAAACTCAAGAATTAAAAAAAATTTTAATTAAATTAAAAAATACACCATTTAATTATAATATATATTTAATTACTAAGGCACCTATATCTACACATGTTAATACATTTATTGATAGTATTAAATCAAAAATGATGATTATGAATTACCCGTATAAACTATTTACAATTATTATTCCAAATCATATTTTAAGTAATAAACATGAAATTTTATCAGAAGAAGAAACTAATAATTTATTAAATAATGTTTTATTATGTAAAAGACATAATTTACCAAAAATTAGATTAAATGATCCACAAATTATATGGAGTCCTGGTAAAATTAATGATGTTGTAAAAATCACTCGTCATGATGATATTACAGGAATATCAATTTATTATCGTGTAATTATAAAATAAGAATATAAATAATAAGTATATTTTTTTGTTATAAAAATATATATTCATTATGTATGTAAGTCAATGTGTTTAACTTGCAAACATTTATATAATTTAAATAATAAGAAATATAAAGATATTAAAAATGTTTTATATATAAATTCATCAATATGTTTTAATATTACATTTTTTTATTATATTTATCCTAATTTAGAAGGTATTTCATTAACATCTACAAATATAAATAGAATAAGTAGTAAATATACAAAATTAAAATATCTATATGGTAATTATTCATTATTAGATTATATTCCTGGAAGTTTGACTAATTTAATTGAATTAAGATCTGGATATAGTTTAATTACAAAAATTCCCGATACTTTATCTAATTTAATTATTTTAGATTGTTCTAATACTAACATTTCATATATTCCAGATCAATTAATAAATTTAACTGAATTATATATTAGTAAAACTAAAATTCAATATTTACCAATTACATTAAAAAAAATAAAAAAATTAGATATATCATATACTAGAATTCTAGTTATTCCAGAATCTTATACTAATATAGAAAGAATAAATTGTCAATGTTCTAATATTAAAATCATACCAGAAGTATTTACTAATTTAAAGTTTTTAAATTGTAATTTTACAAGTATTAAAACATTACCTTCTTTATCTAATTTAAAAATTTTAAATATTAAATATACAAATATTAATAGACTTAGATTTGCATATAAATCCTTAATAAAATTAGAACTTAATAATACAATTTATTTTCATAATGTTTGTCAAGAATATATTGCTATTAATTTTTTAATAAAACATTTTAAAAGTAAATTTAAATTTGTCAATAAATATAAAATGATTAATAGTAAGTCACTTCTTCAATATAGTGATTTAATTTTAGATAAATACATGAATCCAAAATCATTAAGTTTGATATATAAAGTTAATAAATGGAGTTCTAATTATAGTTATCCAGAATTATTATATTTAAATAATAAAAATGAGTTAAAAGTATGGAAAATCGCAATATAAACAAAATTTGATTAATACTAAAATTAATTAATTTTTTTTTAAAAATAAATCTTTCATATTAATATATTCTATCTAAAATAAATTAGAGTTTCTAGTCAAATAAAAATATATATAAAAGATGAGTACTGGTGGTATCTTTAATTTGATTACCAATGATGGTAAACAAGATCGTATGCTTATGGCTTCGGAGCTTTTAAGTCAACGTCTTGCTGAAATTCGCGTAGCTCGTCAAAAAAACGGTGAAGAAAATGTAAATCCTACCCTTGCCGATATTGAACGAACCCATATTCTTTTTATGAATGCCCACTTTAAACCATTTGCTGCTATTGCTTATGAATACAATAAAGTAACTGCTAATAATCCCACTCTTGGTTCTAAAGTACAATTTTCCATTCCTCAATTCGGTGATTTCTTCAGTGATATGGTTGTCCATGTTAAAATGGCTGCTCCTACTGTTTCGCCCGCTACGGCTGCTAATGCTGGTGAAGTAGCTGTATACCGTTGGTGCGATTTCCCTGGTGAACGTCTTTTCCAAAAAGTATCTTTCGATGTCAATGGTAATCCTTTAGATGAATACTACCCTGATACCTATAACTTCCACCGTCAATTCTGTGTATCTTCCTCTAAAGAATCTGGATGGAATCGTTGCATGGGTCAAGAAGAACCCCGTGAATTAGTTTTCAACTACAACAATACTGTTAACACCACCGCTCCTGAAAATGCCCGTGCTTCGACAACTCTTCGTAATGGTTTCCAAACTTACAAGGCCAATGGTCAACATGGAGATGTTGAATTATTTGTTCCTCTCCTTTTCTGGTTCAACACTGATCCTCGTCTTGCTATTCCTTCAGTTGCTATCCCATACGGTCAACGTTTCATTAATATTGATTTAGCCACCAAAGAACAAATGGTCGATGTTCGCAAACATAATTCCGGTGCTGCTGCTGTAACTGTAACTACTCCTGCCGTTACCACTTTTGATTTATACATCAATAACATCTTCGTTAACCCTGATATTCATGATATTTTCATTGCTCGTATTGGTTTCACCCTTGTACGTGTTCACCGTCGCCAAGTTACTAACGTTAACAAATCGTCTGATAATGTTCTCCTTCAACAACTTAAATGGCCAATTGAAACTATGTATGTTGGTATCCGCCCAGTTGTTAACTCGGCAGTTGGTGCTGATACTGAACTCTATGCTAATCACACCAACTTATGGCATCGTTTTGGTCAATGCACTTACTCGAGTGTTGCTGCTAACGGAGTTATTGGTGTTGCATCGGCAGCTCGCTGGCTCAATGAAACCAACCATGTTAACCGTTTAACTGTTTCGGCTCATGGTGTTCCTCTTTACAACAATCTTCCTTCTACCTTCTTCAACTGCTACGTTCCTTACTTATACGGTGGCTGGAATATTCGTACTCCTAAAGATCCTGGTTGCTTCATGGTTAACTTCTGTTTATACCCTGGTACTTACCAACCATCTGGCCACATTAACGTTTCGCGTGCTCGTGAATTCTACTTACAATACGATTCGTCTTACGTATCTGCCGGCACTCCTGCTGAACTTGTTGTAAATGCCGTAGCTATTAACTTTTTACTTATTTCGGATGGTTCCGCTACTCTCCGTTATGCTACTTAAATATATTATTCTTATTTACGTAACTTAAAACATATAAAAATTTATATAAAAAATAATTTTATTTTTTTATTTTATATAATATAAGAAAATATGGCAAATTTTTGTGATTATTATCCAGGCTGGTGTATTTATTTTTGGTGGTGTGTCGTTGTTACTCTGTGTCTAATTTTATATTATGCAAGTAATCGTAGTTATTTAAATAAAGATGAATATATTAATGAGTTAAAAACATTAAATTATATTGATGAAGCAAGTGCAGAAAAAAAATATCAACAAATTCAAAATGAAATGACACAATATATTAATAGTAAAGTTACAATTAATTGTAATAATATTTATAGTAAATATAATAGAAAATCTTGTAATCGGGAATTAAATGTTCAAAAACAGAATTTTAAAAAAGAATATCTAGAAACAAAATTAACTGAAGATGATAAACAATTAATTAATTTATATGAAGGCCAACAAAGAAATCTAGAAATTGCTAAATATGCATTTGGTGGATATATTGTAATTCCATTAATCGTTTTAGTAAGTATTCATGTGCCTTGGTGGGTAGTATTTATGGCTTACTAATCATTGGTAATATATTATATTCAATTCTCCGTTTTCCAATATAATTATAAATATGAGTAAATAATTTAGTATAATGATATACAATCCCACAATTATATACTTCTAATGTATTAACAAAATGATATTGATCTAAATAAACAATAGATAAAATAACTTTGTTAGATCCATTTATATTTTTTTCATTTTTTATACATGTATCAGATATTTTATTCTGATTAAAATATATTTTTACAATTCTAGTTGATAAGTATGAAAGTGTATAAATTTTTATATTAAATATAAGATATAATATTGATATCGAATGAATTCCATCATACTTTTTAACATGAAATAATTTTTGAAAAATATCTTTACAATTAAAATATTTAAATATTAATTTTTCTAATAAATAAATTAATAAACATATAAAATATTGAGTTTGAATTATATATACATACTCAATCATAGATACGAAATAATTAATTATTTTTTATTTTAATATATTTTTCTATTATATACTAATCAATTTTTCTTATTAAACTTTTTTAAAAAATCTAATCACCTTTATATTTATAATGTATAATTAATCGTAATTACTAAATTTAGATCAATAAAAACTATCAAATAAAAATTTTTAATAAAATTATCAATAAAAATTATTAAAAAAAATTATTTAAGTTAATAATTTTTTTTTTAATAAAAAATCTAGAATTATATTAAATTTATATAGTATTAATATTATATATCTAATTGCAAAAAATGAAAAATTTAATTTATTTAGATAATAGCCGGGAGATAATATCTGCAAATATTAAATATGAAAAACAATTATTAAAATTATCAAATGATAAAAAAATAGATATTAATAAACTAACTTCAAAATTTTTAGATATTCAAAAATTGTTATCAAATATTTATAATATAGAAAAGGATTATGAGTTAGTTGTTACTGCAAACTATCAAAAAATATTAACTATTATATTATTGGAGATATGTAAAAATTATACACAATCTACAAAAACAAAACCGCATATTATATTATCTTATAATGAATCAAATTTTATAATTAATTTATGTAAAAAATTAGTTAAATCTAATATACTAGATAGTATTACAATTTTAAAGGAATTTGATATTATTAATGATTTTAAATTAAAAAAACAATCTAATACTTTACTTGCATTTGTTTCAAATATTAATAATAATTTATTATATGATTTAACTAAATTATCATCATTTTGTAAATATTATAATATTATATTAATATCAAATATAGAAAATGTTATATATAATTATGTTTATAATAATTCATCAATATCTAATAATAATTCTTTTTTAAATTTACAAGATATAATCTCTATTAATTATTATGAACAAAAAAATAAAATATATATTCTGTTATTAAAAAAAACCTTTTTACATAAATATAAAATTAATCAAATTGATAATTTATTCAAACCTTTTATTTCTAATGAATCAATAATATATCTAATTAATGTAATATCTTATTATAATACATATGATTTACTATATAATAAAGTATTTTCTTTGTTTAATGAATTTGTCACATTGTTAAATAAAGAATATAAAATAATTAATTATAATGATTTTCAAAAAACCCAAGATATTTATTTTACAAATAGTACAACCATCATTTTATTAAATAATATTAATTATACTAATTTTTTGTTAAATAATATTATATTATCTATTTATATTCCAGATAGTAAATTTTCTAATAACCAATTATTAGATTATTTAAAAGCCAATAGTATAATTACTAATACTACTTTTAAATTACCAAATATACTATCAAAAAATATATTAAACGGTTTAATTGCTATAAATTTTTCTTATATGACTAAAATACAGGATATTAAAAAAATTATTAAAATAATTGATAATTTTATTAATTTAAAAATAAATAAGACTGTATCCATTAAAAAAAAGAAACATATACAATTTAGTAATCCCGAATTTAGTATTTTATCTAAACCATTTCATACAAAAAATAAAAAACCATTAAAAGGTATTTTAAAAAAATAAGTATTATTAATTTTTTGTTAACCTAGACGAGTCTTTACTTCATTTAGAATATCCGCACAATGTGGGTTATTATATAGTTGTAATTTAATGATTGTTTCAAATACAAGATTAGTGATTGTTTTAGTTGTCATTACTTCTAATACAATTGTAGTCATTGGAGCAACGCGATCAAGGAATTCTAAAATAAGATTAGAACAGAACTTTTGATAATTATTGCTGACTTTAATTTTAGCATATTCATCTTTATTCTTTTTAAGTTTATTACAAATTTTGCGAACATAAAATTCAAAATTAATAGAATGGCTGGGAGTTTCCTCTACAACTTCCTCTTCAGAAGTTTCTTGAGTGTCTTCAGTAACTTCTGGAGTTTCTTCTACTTCAGTAGTGGATTTAGAAAATGCACTTAATTCAGATACATATGTAGGTAGAGTGGAATAAATTTCATATAGTGGGGAATCAGAACGTCCAGAAAATACATATTTAAGATTAATAATAGATTTTTTATTTTTGATAATTTCATCCATTACATTTAAAGTAATGTCTTCAACCATTAAATCTAGAAATACAGATAGTACTTTAAAAGATGTATTACTAAATTTAAATTTTTGTTTAGATAAAAGTTCAACAGCAAGAGAATTAATGTTAATTTCTTCTTGCTTTTCTTCTTTTTGTTTAATTAGACTTCCGAGTTTAGATTGAAGATCTTCACTAAGAAGAGAATTAAGATCAACTGAATTTTCGGTATCTTTAAGTTTAGCAATAACTGAATCAATATGTTTGTTTAATTTTTCTTTACTAATATAATTTTTAATTCGAGAGCTTGGGATATAAGACGATTGATCATCTTGACCTGGGGATTCTTCGGTTACTTGTTCAACATTAACTGTTTGGGTTTCAACAGGAGTTTCTACTGTAGGTTCTGGTTGAATAGGTACTTCTGCTTGAACCTTTTTCTTTACTACACGTTTTTTAGGTATTTGAGGTTGTTCGGCTTCCATTGTTATTAAATTATTAAAATGTGTTTAATAAATTTATATGTGGTTAATTAATTATATTATATATATTTGGTTGTGTTTAATTACAAATTAATTAAGACATTAATTCCCCTTAAATAGAATATTTAGATAAAAAAAAATATTATTAATTATATTAATTTTTATTAATATATGCTTTAAAATGATCAATATCTTTGTCTAAAGACTTTTTTTTTTTAGTAGTTTTACTTTTAGATTTTTCTTTTTTAGTATTATTTAATTCATTAATAATATCATTAAAATCAACCGAATCATTTGTTTCTGATTTATCATCATCTAAATTAATTGATTCATTTGTTTCTGATTTATTACCATCAGAATAATTTGTTTCTGAGTTATTATCAACTGATTCACCATCATCTTCTAAAATATCAGATAATGAATGTGTTTCTAAATTATCAATTTCTTCAAATCTATTAGATTGTAAATTAGTATCAATTTGAATATTAGGATCAATTGCAATTGTTTCTTGAATTAAAATCCCAAACTTATTATTATTTTGTGATTGATTATTAGAAATTGGATTCATATCAGTTGTATTTAATTCTTCAACAGTATTAGGTTCTTCTACTTCCATAGTATTATTTTCTGGTTCTGATTCAGAACCAGTTTCCGAACTAGTTTCAATATTATCATCATCTATGATATAACCAGAAATATAATTATCAATTTTTTGCTTGACATTATTATCTAAATCTGTTTTCTCTTCTTGATTTTCTTGCTTGCCGCATTTATCAAGTTTTTCTGCATTCTTTTTTTTAGAATTAAAATATTTATATATTAAAAATCCTAAAATAATTATTAAAATAACAATAATAATTGTTAAAATTATATATTTATAATTTGAGAAAAATAAATAAAAACTACTTCCATTTTCTTGAATTGGTTTATTTGAATGTTCAGTAGTATCTTCTGTTGTAGTTTCTTTAATATTCTTAGCTTCTTCTTTAGGCAAATCATTGTTTTTAAAATTTACTTCTTCTTTAGAAGGCATTTGTTTAATAGAATTAATTGTGAATTTCATAGACGGATCTAATATTCGAGGTAATACAGACATAGTTTCATCAGACATATTTTTTTATTAAAATAAAAAAATATATTTCTTTTAATAAAAATTGAATTAGAATTTAATATATTTAATATATAGATTATATTTAAATACAATTATTTAACTATTAATTATGTTAAATTTACAAGATAATACTGAATCTAAAATTAAAAATCTTGGAGAATATTATTTGGGAATTACTCAATTAATTAATATATATCTTCAAGAATTAATTAAATATTTAGAGAATAAAGATAAAAGAGAAGAAATTAAAAAGATTTTGTCTTTAAATATTATAAATAAAAATACTAAACAATTAAATGATCTTTTAAATACCGATAAATATGATTTGCAATTGATAGATATTTATCATATATTAGATATTATTTTTGGCGATATTACTAAATTAATATCATATATTAAAATCATTAATATTTATGATGAACAAACATTGTTAAGCGATACATCTAAAAATAATATTAATCAAAATAAAATTGTAATTTTAGATACTTATTCTAAAATTAAAAAAAAAAATAAAAAAATATTAGATAAATTAACTAATATTATTATTACTGAATATATTATTACATATGATTCTTACAAAACATTACGGGATTTTTATTTAAAAAATCCTAATATTATTAAATTGTATACTGACATAATTAAAAACTATTTAAGTTTATCATATGATGAACATTCAAAATTAAGTTTATTTATAGTATATAATAATCAACAAGATAAAAATAAAATTTTAACGGATTATATATCATCATTGAATACTATTACAAAACCCAATATTAATGATATTAATGATTTTAATTATTTATTTAAAGAAAGTAAATTTATAAAAAATCAAAATATTGTTAGTAAATTTAATAATTTTACATCTTACAAACAATTTAAATCTATTCATGAATTATTTTTAGATATACAAAATTCAAATTTTAAATTTAAATCTAATGATATCAATAAACATTCTATATCTGTTATTAAAAATATTGTAGATGACTTTTATAAAATAGAACGACAATATTTAAATATAACTTTAATAGAAACTTCTATTGATAAATTTAATTATAATTGTAATACATTATTAAATTCTAAATTTGTACTTAATAAAAATATTGGAATCAATAGTAAATATATTAATAAAACAAAAACAATTATAACTGAAAATGAATATAAAATTTTAGAAAATCAAGATAGCGATTATAAAAATGATATGTATTTATCATTTTTTGATAAAATGATAAATATTAATAATTTTAAACATACATTGCCAAAATCTAAAAATATAGATATTTTATTAGAAAGTCAATATATTTTAATAGTTAAATTAATTATAGATGTTAATAATTTTGAATTTCATATTATGAAACATAATACCAATAATAACAATAATAATATTTATATGAATTTTAATAGTATAAAATCATTATTACAAAATAAACCAGAATATCTTATAGAAAATCAGAATTTAATTAGAAATGAAAAAATAATTAATAATATAGAAAATAATAATATATTAAATTTATATCAATCTAAGATTATATCCGATTATAAGAATTTACCAACTATTGATAATTTAGAATTAAAAAATCTTATAATTAATACCATAAAAACTTCAATCAAAAATATTGATAATAAATCAAAAGAAAAAAATATACAAAAGATAATTAATATTATTATAGATCAACTATATAAATATATCAAAAAGACTAATAATATAGAGTTTTCTCCAGAAATATATTTAACATATTATTCAAATATAAATAATTTAATTAATAAAATTAAAAAAGAATTAAATGATAATTACAATTCAGAATTATTAGATAATATAGATCTTATTTTAAGTAATTTATATTCAAATATTATGACAATAAATTATAATATTTTAGATAAATATTATTTGACACAATTATAAATCTATAATTTCTACTAAACAAGTATTAAAACGTTTGGAAATTATAAATTTAACTTTAAATGTTTTAAAAATATCTAGAATAATTTGTTTAACATCTTTAATAATTGTTTTATCTGTATATATACCAAATAAAAATAACTTTTTAGTTTCCAAATACATATATAAATCTATGTCATTTATTATAAAAGAATGATCAATATTTTTAGAACTAATAATTTTTTTTAATTCGTCGTCAACCATATAACGACCATAAAATCCATCATCTCCTAAATAATCATTTGACTTATATTTATTATCAAATGATTCTACTAAATTTTCTAAATTAGATATAAAAAATTTAGTATGTTCCAAATTAATTTTTTTAGATAATTGTTTTAATAACATTATCAAATTTTTATATCTTGTTTGTATATTTTTATTTTCTTTTTTTATTATAGAATATATCTTATAAATATCATATGATGGTTTTAATTCTTTCCATTTATATACTTTATTTATATCGGACTTACTAACCCATAAATTGTTATTATTTCCAAATTTAATATAATCTGGGAACTGTTTAGCATGATCATTCGGAGATTTTCTAGTCATTATAATATTATTATTATATTTTTAATACAAAATAGATTTATCTGTTGGTTTGTAAATAAATTTATCATTATGTTTACATATTTGGTACCAAATTTTATCATTATCAATTAAAGTTTCATAACTCTGTAAATGAATACATGATAATAATTCTTTCTTTTTTTGATTATCTTCAATTATAAGATCTAAAATTTTCCAGATTAAAAATGGATAATATAAAGAATTTGATTTTTCCTTTGGCTTTATTTGATTATAAATTTTTGTAGCTTTATCAAAATAATTAAATAATAAATGTAATTCTTTATGATTTAATTGAGGGGGGATATATCCAGTAATCATTTTTTTAATTAATGGAATATGATCATTTAATTTAGATAATTTACTTTGTTTTAAATATAATCTAAATTGATCAATTGATATATTTTTTAAATTTTCTATTTTATCTTTTTTAATACATTGTTTTATTTTATTAATTGAAATATCATCAATCATAGTATTTTCTTTAGCTTGAATTCTATCAATCCAAAATTTACAATGTCTATTTGGATCATAAGTCCCATGCATATAACGATTGCCTTCTTGTTGATAAAATTGACTATTTTCAAATACAGAACCTATTAGAGTATGAATAGATCCACAACTAGTACATAATAACTCACTTGTGTTTGATTGAATTATCATCTTATTACCACATAAACATAAATCATATTCAATATCTTCAATATTATAAATAATTTGAGTTTTTTTATATTGATTAATTAATTGAAAGATTTTTTTAAAATATTTTTCAGAATTAGAAATATAAGAATTAATTAATTCTTTAAAATTAAAAACAAACTCATATATAAACTCAATTAGATTATCAAATACTCCATAAAAATCTTCACTGGATATAAAAATATTAAAATTATTATATATTTTTTTTGATAATTTTGAACTTATTAATTTATTATAAGTTTGCTTTTGAGTTGATACAGATTGAAAATATTTATATTTGTAATAATTGTTATAATATATATTTTTTAATAATAATAGATCATCATTAGTAAGAATTGAAGAATTATTTGATAATAAAAAAATATTATCATTATATATATTATTGGAAATTTTATAAGTTTTATTTATATTATCTAATGCATAATACTCAGTTAAAAAGATTATTGATTGAATTTCATAAGAATATTTTTTTTCAATAAATAATAAATATCTTTTATTTAAAATTTTTAAATTTTGCAAAAAGGATAGGGGAAAATTATTATAATTATTATCCGGTTGATGAAAATTATCCGTAATAGATAATTTTAAATCATTAACACATATTAATATTAATTTATCAATAATATCTATTTTTTGCAAAATATTTTCATTTAAATTATCTAAGGTACTCATAAAAATTTTAAATTAGTTATACAAATTCTAAGTAAAAATGTAATTTTATATTTATTATACTAAAATTAATTTAAATTACATTTTAAATTAATATTTATATAATGATATAATTTAAATATTTGATAGTTGAATTTTTACTTGTTAAATTAAAAAGAATGACTGACTCTATTTCTCTAGATGATTTTAAAAATCAAATTGAAAATATTGTTAAAGATTTAGAAGAAAATCCTGATAAAATTAATGAATTGACTGATGAGCAGGCAATTGAAGTTGATAAATATTTAAATCCATATGGCGCTACTATTTATGGAGATGAAAAATATACATGTGTATCATTTACAAATTTAAAAGAAAAATATATGCAAAGATTACTTATGACTGGTCTAGTTGGATTTTTATATCAAATGAACAAAGAATATGAAATTGAAGATTCCGATCTTAAACCACAATATTTAGAACAATTAAACAAAAATGATTTTTATGAAAATCACCCACATCCTGATTCATCAAATCAAGAATTTTTGAGTAATTTAAATAAGACATTATATATTGAATGTAAATATAAATTTCTACATTCTAAGTATTCTTCTTTAGAAGAAGAAACTAAAGAAGATGAGGAAACTTATCAAAAAAATTATAAATTAACGGAAGATGACGAATTAGAAATTCAAAATGATGTTAATAATGAAATTAAATCTCGTTTACAGCCTACTAAATATTTTAATAATGAAAAATATTTAGCAAAGAAGTACAAACTAATTCAAGAACAATCAGAATCAGAAAAAGAAATTATTTCAAGATTCCTAAATAAGTTTTTTAAATATAATCCCGCTGAGCATACAAGTGCTGTAATTTCTAATTCTAATGACCCGGAACGTAAAAAACCAACTAATTCTAAATTTTTGAATAACACTCCTCCACATGATACATATGGTAGATTTCAATATTATTTTGATGTTAATTACGAGGATTTACGTGAAGCTGTATTTTATTTATATAATGAAAAACCTGATATTGAAGTTGCATTAAACATTTATGATACTTTTCCAACATTAGATGAATGTAATGAATATATTAATAAAAACAAAGATAAAGTTATTACTAATATTATGACATTAACTAATTACAAATGGAATCTATTAGGACCATTTAAACAAAATCGTGAACGTATTTCATTCTATAATGAAAATACACAAGTTTTAGAAAATATTCTTAAACAACAAGAAGAAGATGCTAAAATGGGTAAAAAACTATTAGATGAACGTATCCGTAAGAAGAAAGTTAAGAATGTTAAAGAATATGGTAAAACAGATCCGGCTGTTGCTAAATATCTTAAAGACCATCCATCTGAAATTTCAGTAAATGCTCACAAAGTAGAAATTAAAGAAGATACAGTTGTGGTAACTGAAGAATTTGAAGTATCTGAAACTGGAGCTAAGGTAGATGAAGATGGAACTCCAGAAGATGCAATTGAAATTGGTGTAACTTCTATTAATCTTAAAGATAATAAAGTATCAACAACTAAAATTTATACTAAGGCACATGCCCCAGAATTACCAAAAAAATAAAATTAATTATGTAATTTTTACATATTTTTTTTTAATAATTATTATAATAATTATCGATATTAATAGTAAAAATATAATCCAAATACTAAAATCATAGTCAAATATACCAAATAATGATACATTAAATAAATAATTTAAAGATACATATTTATCCAAATATATATTATTAAAATATGGACATTTAATTAAAGTAGTTAATGAAGATGAATTTTTGTACGTAGAAGTTTGATAAACAAGCCTGGGGATTGTTATATAAGTTTTAAGAATATTTTTTGAAGATAATTCTTGAATATAAGTATCTATATGAAATTTTATTTTTTTATTTTCTATTGCATTTAATAATTTAATAATACCACTATCTGAAATAATATAACTATGGATTGCTAATGCAAGTTCTGGTTTAGCAATAAAATCATTTATTATTTTAAACTGGTTTGTTTTACCAATAAGTTTAAAATATTGTGTTATAAATGATCCAGCCATACATCCTAAATATAAAATATCAAAATCTTTTGGAGTATGAGACAAATAAATATCAATTAAATTTTTAATGCCTAGTTTATGTATATTTTTATTAATTATTCCATTTTGTTCTATAAAAAAATCATCTTCTAATATTAATGTTAAATTCTTATTATTTAATATATGTTTTTTCCAGCATTTAATATGGGCTAATGCACAACCCATTACTGATTTTGGAAGAAATTTATTATCAAAATAAGAATAATTTATTGTATGTACATTTTTATTTAATTTTTTACCATCAACACCTTTTACTATAATAGGATTTAAATCACTATAGTCTACATAATCATTATTAGTTTTAGTTAAAGAAATTATATAAGTATTTAATTTATAATTCATAAGTATTTAATTTATAATTCATAAGTATTTAATTTATAATTCATAAGTATTTAATTTATAATTCATAAGTATTTAATTTATAATTCATAAGTATTTAATTTATAATTCATAAGTATTTAATTTATAATTCATTATATTTTATATTATAACTTCAACATACTTTTAATACATTTTATTTTGGTTATGTTGAAGTTGTTTGTTTTTGTTGTTCTATTTGTTTTTGTTTACGTACATGATATAAATAATGGATAGCATTGAGTCCAGCTTTTAATGCTATATAGGAACCTAATAAACATACTGCCATATAATTTTTAGGTATTATATAATATAGCCCAACTACGCATATTAATAATAATACTTCTATAAATACATTATGTAAAAGAAATGAATATTCCATATTTTATTATACTAGTAATTTCTATATTATTATTAAATAAAAAAAAAGTATATATTAATTAATTATAATAATATAGTATTAATTTATTTTTATATTTATTAAATGAATGTATCATTAGATTCTAATTATTTCACCTCTAAAATGAAAACTATCGAAGATCAAGAATTTTTTTACGAATATCATAATCATTTTAAAATACATTTAGAACATGCTAAAAAATATATTGCACTTAAACGTAATTTTAATAATTATTTAAAAAATAGAATAGAAAATAAAATTATTACATATAATGAATTAGAAGTTTATCAAAAATTATATAAGGAATTAGAATATAGCATTAAATTAATAGAAGAAGATGCTATAGAATATAAGGAAAAATTTAAACATCATTTATTTTATTTAATTAAAAAATAAAAAGATAAATTAATATACCACCACTAGAATAATAATATTAAAATTTTTTAAATATGAATACCTTAAATAAAGATATTTTATTAGAAAATGAGATTACTGAAATTATGACTTTAATTAACACATATCGTGAAGAATATGAAGCCCCTCCAATAACTTATTCACCAGAATTATCTATTATATCGCGAGATGTTGCAATAAATTTATTAAAAACAAATATACGAAAACATCTATATACATCAAATATAGATAATGAGTTATCTAGAAATTTATTATTTGTTAGATATGCTAGAAATCAAAAAATGATTAATATCAAAAATATTATTAATAAATGGCATAAAGAAGAAAAATATTATAATTTTGAAGATGAAACAGATATGAAATATAAAAACTGTCAAAATTTTATTAATTTAGTATGGGAAGCAAATACTAAATGTGGAATTGGATATAGTTATGCTAATGGTAAATGTTCATTATGTATACATTTTAGTGAGGAATAAGATTTTAAACGTAATCTAGTATATATATAATAAATATGATAAATAATATATTAAATATGATAAATAATAGATTAAGTATGTGTAATAATTATTATTTTTTTATATCACCAAAATCATTTGAACAAAATTCTATTATAAAAAAAGAACTTAGGGCATATGTTAACTTTCTTATTTATAATTTATATGATAAATTAGTTCAAAAAAATGCATTTAGATCTCATTTAAGTCAAATAGTATGCATTGGTGGTGAATCTTATTTATTTGGATTAAGTAATAATTTTAATAATGTAATACATTATACTAATTCTATGTCAATATATAATGATGTAATTTTTAATAATTCTATTTATAAAAAGAAGTTAGAAAATTATACTATTAACTATAATAATTTTAAAAATATAAAAAATAGTGATTTATTAATTATTAATTTAGCTAAATTACATATTAATTTATTAAATATTATAAATACTAGATTTTATAAATATATAATAATTATTAATTGCCATCATAATGATTTTTGGAAAAAAATAAAATTATTAACTAATTTTAAAATTATAAGTAGAAAACAATTTATAGTAACTAATTATTTTGTTACTGTTTCATTGTTTCAATATAAATCAGATATTCCATTATATATTTCTTTAGGGAATACATGTGCAATTGCGCATCAATTAAAAGAAACCGGATTACGAACGTGTTCTTTTCCATTTGACTGGTGTAAAATATCAATAAAACAATTAAATCAAGTATTAAATAATAATTTTAACAATTTTGATGATTTAAAGGTAATTAAATTCTCAGATAATCATACATTAGAAAATTCAGAAAATGGATCATATATATTAAAAAATCCATATAATATCTTATTTGCACATGAATTATATAAAATTAATAACTATAATATTAGCAACTTAAAAGATATAATTAATAATAGAATCATTAATTTTAAAAATGCAAAAAATAAAAATATTTATTTTATTATTCATAAACCATTTATTGATAAAAATGGTTTAAATTGTTTAATTAAGAATTTACAAAAATATTTTACTAATTTTAAAATAATTTATATAACTAATAAGAATGAAAAATTAAATGATTTATATTTAGATAATAACAATTCAATTAAAATTATAACAATTGATTATAATATAATCAATTGGGAGGATTGGAAATTAACTGAAATTGATTGGTTTGATTTATTCTTTAATAAGATATGATCCATAATACATTATCAGATTCTGAGTTAGATTTATTATCTAAATATAATATGCAGAATGAAAAATCTAATCCAATATTACCAAAATTAGTTGAACATATAATTTATAATTATAATAAATTAAATAAAGATAATATTATTTTAACTCAAAAAAATAATTTTTTATATAAAGAAATAGATAATATAATTAGTATAAATAAAAGATTACAATTTCATTTTCAACTAGGATTATTTTGTATTATTGTTATTATTATATTACATTTATATTATGTTCTTACGTAGAACTATAGTTAGATATTTTTCTATTAATAAAACCCATAATAATAAATTATTTATAAATGCTAATTATAATCTAGATCTATTAATTCAAAATAATAAAGATAGTTCTTTAGTTAATAAACTAAAATCTAATTTATTAATTAAACAAGATAATATTGATATAGAACAAATTAATGACACAATTAAAAAAATCTATCTATCATATTCAATTAAAGAAGCATTAGAATTATTACGAGTTAAAAATTATGATTTAGTAAATTATTTTGAACATGAATATATTAATAGATATTATAATAATGATGATCTTCTTTTATTATTTAAAGAAATTGAACAAGAAATTAAACAATTATATAAAAATAGAGAAATATTTAATCTTTTACCTTTTTATTATAATATTTATCTTAATAAAATGAAATAAATTAAAAAAATTGAATTTTATTTTTATTTTATAAAACAAGCAAGTAAAACATAACCAAACAAGCAATTTAAAATGGCAACCTCAATTTTTATTAAACCGCAGTCCTACTCTGAATTAAGTGAAAGTCAGATTTATGAATGGAGAAAAGATACTTATTGCAATCTTAACTCTAAACGAACCTATACTCTCGATGAATTAAAACAATTTTTAAATATTGAACCGCCAACAATTTCTGAATTAATGGAAGAAATATCTGATCAAATTAAAGAAGCCAAGATTATGGGTAAACTAGAAAATAAACAAGATGTTTTTATTTATATTGATTCCAGTTCTATGTGCCGAATTTCAATCCCTACTATGATACAAAGAATATTTTTAAAATATCATCATTTAAAAAAATCCAACTTGATTTTAATATTTTCTCATATTTCAAAAGCAGAAAATTTATACAAGTTTGTAAATTATTATCCATGTGTTAAATACAATACATTAAATTTTAATATGGATTTGTTAACTCAAAAGGTTCCATTTAAAATGTGTAATGTCTTCATCATAACAACAAATTTACTCATGGATAATAAACTTCTTATGATTGAAGAAAAAGATTATTTAAACATTTTTAAAAAATGGAAAGATTCCAATATTAAAAATGAAATAAATGATAATGCCCAAATTCAAATTATGATTAAGATTTTATTATATTTTAGTAACAAAAAGGGAATTATTATAAGTCATGATAAAATGATGTGTAACAAAGTAAAAAAGTTTATGTCTTCGATTGATACTTTACATATCTTAGAATCAACTGATTTTTAACTATATATTTATATTTTTTATTTAATTAAATAAAAATTGAATATTTTACACATTAATATAATACTATAATTATTATGAATATTTGTAAATATTGTTTAAAAGAACAATCTATAAAAAATTTAGAATATCATAATAGTATTTGCATTTATTATATATACAACACAACTTATAATAAAAAAATATCTAATGAAGAAATAGAATATATATTTTCTATAATGAGTTTATTTAATTTACATAAATATAAAATAACTGATGTTTTTGAGATTAAATCAATAATACAAAAATTATTAATTAAAAATAGTTTAAATAATAATTTATTGATACATGAAATAATTCATTATTTATTTAATATAAGAATTGAATATTTATCATATAATGATATTTTATCTTTAATAGAACAATTAACACATTATTCTAAAAATGATATTATTAATGTTTTAAATTCATATAAAATATGTTATAATAATCTATAATAAATCAATATATTTAAAAATATTTTTTGGTGAATATTTTTTAGCAGTGTAATATTCTGCTATATCCCATAATATATTATAAATACGGTAATATCTATATAATTTATATAATTTAATAAAACCATTTTTAATTTTTTTTTGTCTAGTTATAATAGATTCTTTGTCTAATATATTTGAATGTATTTCTGTTAAATTAATAAGTTGTTTTGGAATATCTATAACATTTGTATTTTCACAATATAAACATTCTAAATTTATAAATGTTTCTGGTATAAAACTAATAGAAGTATTATTACAATCTAAAGTAATTAAATTAATTAAAGTATTTGGAAGTTCATTTAAATCTTCATTTTCAGAACAATTTAAATATTCTAATAATGTTAAAGTATTTGGAATTAAAAGTATTTCTGTATTATTACACATTAAATGATCTAATTTAATGAATGATTCTGATATATAATAAACACTAGTATAAGAACAATTTAAATATTCTAAATTAGTTAATGTATCTGGTATATATTCGATTTCTGAATAAGAACAATCTAAATATTCTAAATTAGTTAATGTATCTGGTAATTTATATAAAAATGATGATTGACAATATAATGATGTTAAATGTTTATAAGAATCAGGTAATTTAATAAAATGGCAACATTGTTCACAATTTAATGATTTTAAATTAATTAAATATCTTGGAAATATAGTAGCATTTGGACAGCATACAATATCTGAAATTGATAAAATAAATTCAATATGTGCTAATCTATTATGTAGATTATCATATTCTGATATTGTACAAAGAATACACATATTTAACTTAAAAAAAATAAAATTTCAATTTTAAATATTATTTATAATATAATAATTTAATATGATAGACACTGACATATCATACATAATAACTGGATTATTATGTTATTTAACAATTCTATTAATAGTAGTAACAATTTATATTTTTACATATAATTGTACTAATGCTAAGTATTTTAATTTTGGTAAATATAATTCATTAAATCAAAATAAAAGTATTGAATATTTAGCATATAAGAGTAATAACTTAAATATATTAGATTTACCTATTAAAGATTTTTATGTTAATTCTTCTCATAATTCATATATAAATGGTAAACAAATTCTGGAATCTTCTAATACAAAATATGGACTTATTAATGCATTAAAAAATGGAGCACGAATGGTTGAATTAGATGTATATCCGCGTAAATATATTAAATCAGAAATTTCTAGCACTAACTTACTTATGGCTATTTTTAAAGCAACTATTGGATCTTTTACTCATCTAAAATCATCTATAACTAATGATGATACTCCAGTTATTGCACATGTTGGGCCCGATAAAAGATCATATACTAATATTGTTGATTTAGAAGTATATTTAAACATTATTAAAGAATATGGATTTAAATATACTTCAGATCCTTTAATTATTAATTTAGAAATTAAAGGAAGTGGGTCTGAAGGATTTTGTACAAAATTAGTTAATTCTTTTCAAACTATTCTTGGTGATCAATTATATGAGCAAACATTAAATAATACATCACGTGGTAAATCAGATGCTTGGCCAAATGTACCAATTATAAATATTTTAAATAAAATTATAGTAATTTGTCCATTCCCTAATGATTGGAATTTATTTAATAATATAACAAAAAATATAATTCATGGTTTTTTAGAAAATAATGATGAATATCAATCAAGAAATTATCCTGAGACAGACATAGAAAATTGTTTTCAAATAAAAAATAAAAATTTATTTACTCGCATATATCCTGCAAATATTTATTTTAGTAGTAATTATAATCCTAGAAATTATTGGTGTTATAATCATAATTCCGTATCACAAAATTTTACATCTGATGGGGTTAAAGGTATACAAAATTCTTATTTTAATAAATTTAAATATTCTAATTTAGTACCAATTCATGCTAATATTGAAAATACTAAAAAAATAACATTTCCTTCAGAATTTAATAATTCTTTATTATACACAGATACTATTATGGATATGGAATATTTAAAACCAAATACTTGTTATATGCAAGTTAGTTGGTTATCTGATAATAAAAACTATAAATTAACAATTCACAAAAATGGAGATTTTATAATATATGGTAAAAATTATATTAAATCAATATATACTGGCAATAATGATATTGATGTATTTGTAAAAATGCAGATAAATGGTAATTTAGTTTTATATAATAAAGACTTAAAATTATTATGGGAAAGTGGAACTAGTGGAAAGATTGGAGCGTTTGCTTATCTTAATAATAAAGGAGAATTAGTAATTAGCTATAAAGGTAAAGTTATTAAAAAAATTAGTTAATTAAACATTAGTCAAATTTATGTATTTCTTTAATAGTTTTAAATGTTATATAGAAATCTACTAAAAATCCAATAATACATCCTATTAATAATAGATATTCAATTATTCCTTTACCGTCTAATAAAATAAAATAAATAATTAAACATATAAATAACATTAAACCTAATATATCGCCATTTGTTTTTCTAATTAAAGTTACTAATAAATTCATTATAATATGATTATAATATTATAAATAAAAAAATTGAATTTTTTATATTTAATAATAAAAACAATGGTTTCTCAAAATAAACATCACTGCACTATTAAAAATTGCACTCAGCGTCCTACACGTTGTACCAATTTTGTATTTTATTGCCGTACTCATTTTATGAAATTTATAATTGCTCATAAAATTATTTCGAAAACCCTTAATAAAAAAACATTTAAGATTGCTATTCGCAAAAACTAAATGTTTTGCTTTTAGTAATTAATTCTACTAAGTAATTAAACATTACTTAGTAGAATTAATTTTTTTAATATAGTTTATAATATAAATATGTCAAACCATTTAGAAATAATACAACAAGCTAAAATTATTTTTGATAATAAGGCAGAATGTATTAAAGAAAAAAATATACAACAAAAATTAAATGTTGATGGTCCTGTTTTTATTATTAAAAATAAAGATGATATGGAAAAATATATATATCCTAAAATAGAAGAATTTCATAAAAAAAGAAAAATAAATAAATATAAAGTTTCTAATAATAATATTTTTAATAAGGATATTAATACATTATTTTCTAATAAAAAATTATCTATTTATGACACTTCTGATAAGCAATCTACTTATAATACTTTAAATTATGTTTTTGATGAATTTCATACATCTGTATTTGTTCAAATTTTAAATAATAAAATTCAGACATTTATGGTATTAAAAAATTATAAATTATATCCTGGATTAATGGATAAGTTAAAAATTGATAAGTCTGAATATAATGACATAGATGACTTTATTAAAAAAAATAATGAAGAATATTTTAGAAATTTAAAAATAATTAAAAATCAAGAAGATTCTATTTATTTTACTGATTGTTATATTAATTTATGGTCTATACCTGCATTACAAGCACCCGCTTGGTGGATTTATATTTATCAATTGGATATGCTTAATCAATTATTACAAAATAAAAAAATAAATGATGTTGAATTTATATTAAATTATAAAGACCAAAATATGTTAGTTAAAGATGGACAAAGTAATCCACATTATCATATTCTAGGTAATTTAACTACACCATTAAATAAAAAATATAAATCATTTATTCCTATATTAAATATTGGAAGTCATACTAAATTTGCAGATTTGCCTATACCAACTAATGATGATTGGGAAATTTGTACTAATAAAATATATTTAGGAGCATGCAGAGATTTGTATTATAATATTACTAAAGAAATTAATACAAATTTCGATTCTAAAATAAATACAGCTATATTTAGGGGATCTTCTACTGGATGTGGTACAGTTATTAAAAATAATCCAAGATTAAAAGCTGCCTTCTTAACTAGAAGATTATACAAACATCCTAAATATGGTATTGATAATTCATATGATGGTGTATTATATTTAGATGCCCGAATTACAAAATTTAGTTCTAAAGTAAAAAAACATTATTCAGACGAATATATTCATTTTGTAAATCCAAAAAAATTAAAATTAAAACCTGCTAGTAAAATGAGTATTAATATGATTTCTAATTATAAATATATTTTATCTATAGAAGGTAATATTGCTGCATTTAGATTATCTTTAGAACTTGCTTATAATTCTGTAATTTTATTAGTTAAAAGTGATTTTTATATATGGTATCAACCATTATTAAAACCTTGGATACATTATGTACCTATAAAAAAAGATTTATCTGATTTGGTTGATAAAATAGATTGGTGCAAAAAAAATGATAATAAATGTAAAATTATTGCAAGTAATGCTTTAGAATTTTATAAAAAATATATTAATAAAAATTCTATTAATGATTATTTAGAAATATTATTCAATATATGATAACTGACGTATTTCATTATTAATCTCACTTAATTTATGAGTATTATAATAGCCAATATCTGATATAATCTGTTGAAAATATTCAACATTATTAATTGCTAAAAATAATTTACCCAATGATTTTCCTGCTTTACCATTTGGCAAATTATGCAATGAATAATATTTAGGTTGTATAATAGTATAATCTATCATACTATGAATTAAACAAAAGTCATTTCCTTTAAAAGATTGAATATAGCATAATTCACAATCATTTTTTTTTATTGTTTTATCAATCTTTGGGGCTATATTATCCTTAAAATTACTTTGAAGATCTATTTTATAGCCAGAAAAATCAAATATTATTTCTTGAATATTATACGGTAAGTTATACAACATTTTTTTCTTATTTTATTTATAAATATTATATGTAAAAAATTCAATTATTTTTATTTATAATATAATATTCTAATTGAGATTTAATTGAATTAATATATCTTCCAGCATTCTCATATTTATCAAACATATATAAAAATGTATCAATTGGCATATATTTATACTCAATCAATTTATAACAGTTATTTTTAATCTTATTAAATGGAATATAATCATATTGAGTGTGATGATAACACTCATCATATAAATAACAAAAATGGCATAATATTTTCTCTGGACATTCACATAGTTCATGATGATTATTACAATCCACACCAATCCATCTAAATTTTTGATCAATTTCTGGTAAAACATCATTAGTGAATCTTAATTTCCAATAAGAATTCACATCACTAAAATCTAAAATTTTATTAACTATTTCTTGTGGGAATAAGTTATTCATTTTTTATTATAAATAATTAATATTCATTTTTTTATTATATAATATAATATAATATAATATAATATAATATATTTGTTATAATGCTACATAACATTAAAAACGAAAATTCAGAGTGTAATAAACGATTTGCAAAAATCAATAATGTATTGCATGTTTTACATACATACCATCATATATTTACTGCAGTTATTTGGATAGTTATTATTATATTATTAATAGATTATTATAATCATATTTTACCACATTCTTCTCACGAAGGTATTTTATGGTTTGAATTTATAAGTTATACATTGTTTTTATTAGTACCTGGTATTATAACCAGTTATAAACATTATAAATGTAAAAATAATTAAAAAAAAAAGAAAGAAAACATAAAAGGTCTTGAATGACCAAAATGAAAAATCTACAAAGCAATCGCCGCCCACTTCTTGGGGAATAGAGCAGCACTCTCTGGGTATTCCAATGAGATGTCGAGTAGCTCCGAGTAAGTGTTCACGTCCATATCATCACAAGACGCCCGAAAGCCAAGCTTTGCTCGCACAAGCTCAAACTTCACACACTGGTCGTTGATGCTGAACTCGACCTTTGACTGGGTGGTAAACACCTGAGATGGAGCATGGTCATTGTACGGAGCCAGACAGAGCATGGTTGGTTGTTCAATCCGCTCAAACTCGTCATTCAAATCTTCGTGACCAACCATCTCAAACTCATCAACCTCTTTAAGTTGAAATCCAGTAGCCTGTCGCGTGACCAAGTGAAATTCGTGTCCTGCAAATGGAATTGGATCCCGAGCTGCATTATCCGAGTGCACTGAAAGCATCTGGTCGATCCTGAACTGCTGACAGGTTCTCCATAGCGTTTGCTGCATGCGCGAAGCAATTTCAGCAATCGCTTTTGAGACCGTCTCCTCTGTGTACTTCTTCGTCACTTGTTTCATGTTGATGAAGTAGATAGAGGTATCGTTGTCACCACCCGAGATGAATGATGAACGAATCTCGTCCTGCTGATCTTTTGTCAATCGATGCCAAAAAGGCTTCTTCTCAAAGAGAAATTTCCCAATAGCAGCACCGCCCTTGAAAATCAACTGAGCACGAGAAAGAAGTTCGATCGCACACTGGTCGGTTTCATACGCCTGTGTGTTTGCCAAGAGTTTCGCAAAGGCAATGATAGCAACCTTCATCATCAGATCATACACATCGCCATCCTTGTTGATAGCTTTGGTGCACATTCCGTGAAAGTGCTTGACGATAGGAGGGGTCCACTCACCAGTCCTGAAATAGATCTTTCCATTCCGTGTTTCGGCTTCATGGGCTAGTTCCTGCCGTAGCTTGGCAAGCTTTTCAGCTGGTGTTTGTTCCTGTTCGTCTTGGACTGGCAAGGGTTTCACCACTTCGATGGTCGCCAAGAGGTCTGGGCTGAACTCATATCCAAACTGCTGATAGATATCAGCAAGCAAGGAGATGCGGCGGATGCGTTTTGCGCGCTTATCCGTGTTGTTGATTGCACACTGGCAGAGGTCAGTGAGCGCCGATTCGATCGACATTGTTCCGAAGCGATCTGTGAGATCTCCTCCAGAAACAGCAAGCGCCAGGGTGGTTTGCAGAAGACGCAGAGCCACCAGAAAAGCATTCTGAACTCGTTCTTGAGTCATGTTGACTCAGAAACAACTTCGGACTGTTTTCTGCGCTTTGTAAGCATTATTTAAGTACAAAAATTCAATTATTTTTTTATTGACTTATTAAGATACTCATAGTATATTATTTTAATGAATAATAATATTTATTATTAATATAATATTAAATTTTAAAATATGTGTTTTAATGAACATTATCTTTATTAACTTATATAATTGGACTTGCTGGATCATTTCAATTATATAATGTTAATTTAATACCTGAATCAATATTTTGTGGATGGGTTAGTCAAATGCAATTAATTGATTCAGGTATTAAATTAACATTATATAATTGCATATGACCAATCCATGTAAAAAATAAAGATTCTGGTATTAAATTGGTTTTATATAACCCTATTGAACCAGTAATTACTGCTAAATAAGAAAATAATGAAATTTTGGCACTATAACACATAATATATTATTGTATTGTAATAGTTATATTATTAATAATATTATTTTATTAGGTTTATTAATTTAAAATTGTTTTTTAATAAATTAGAATTTCTAATTAAATGTAAATAACATAATTTTTATTTATTCTATTTAAAAAAGAGCTATATAAACTATAAAATTAAAAAAAGCAATTTTAATTAAAATAGAATGGAGGGGGGTATTTTCATTTGCGCCCTTTTATAATTCTTCAATATTATTTTTTTTAATTTTCCATAATTTATATATTCCATAAATAACTATACACGATCCTAAAAATGCAGAAATTGTTGTAAAATATTTTAGAATATTTTTTGGAATATATTCTTTATATTTTTCTATTATAAATATTAATATTAATAATATTCCAATAAATATAACATTTATAATATTATATTTATCATCGCCCCTTCCTTTTTTAAAAAATGATAACATACCTTTGGATTGTTTCTCAATTTTTTCTTCAATCAATTAGATATAATTATTTAAATTTTGATAAAAGGTATCATTAATATTTATTTTCTGTACATTAATTAATATATTTCTATTATTAATTGTTCTAATATTTTTATCTAAATTATCCGTTGAAAATTTATTTTCTATATCTGTATATTGTTTTTGTATAATATTATAATCTTGTAATAGTCTATTATATTCATTTATATTTTGGTTTGTAAATTGTATTTTATTTAAAAGATTATATATTTCATTTAATTTTTGTTCATCTGAATAAAATACTCCTATGCCCATATTCTTTTCATTAAATAACCAATTTCTATATAATTTTTTTGCTAAAATTATTAAATTGTTTACATCATATAATGATTTAAATTGATTAAATGATTATTCTAACGCATCCTTAATAGAAATTGAATATATGCTATTAGAATATAAAAATTATAAAAAACAAAAGATTGAGAATAATATTATAAAAGAAAATCAAATGATATATATGAATGATCCGTATATTTTAAAATTAAAAGTTAATATGTTTAAATCTAGATTTGATATTATAAATGAAATGCTGGATAAATTTAGTATAAGATGGTATATTAATAATTTGATATATAATACAAATTCAACATCAAAAAATTTTTATAAATATATAACTAGAATTAGTCAGGATAAATATGATGAATATGATAAATATCAACTAATTAACTTTAAAAATGAATTAAAAACAGCTGTTAAAATATTTAATAATCGAAATAAAATAAATGAGCATTTTAGAGATAAATCGAGTGAGTATGATTATACATTGATTAAACAAAAAAATAAAAAATTAAATTTAGAATTTAAACGTATATATAAATTAATTTCTAAAAATATTGGGATATAATTTAATTAGCAACTAATTAAATTAATAGATTTAAATTTTTTTTGTAAAATAGAAATAGATCTATTAATTTTATTCCAATCAGATTCCCACATAATTTCTAAATTATATCCTAACTCTTTTATTTTATTTTCTCTATTTATTGTTCTTTTATATAAAGTGCCCATAGTTCTTTTAGATACATTATTCATATCATCTGGTTTATATATTTTTGGGTCTCCATGCCAAAATGAACCATGATACTCGAATATAGTATTTGTTTCTTTACAATAGCCATCTGCTTTCCATTTAGTATTTTTAATTTTATATTCTTGATTTGAATTACCTATATGTTGAATATTAATATTATAATATTTTTCTAAAAATTCCAACCAATATATTTGAGCTTTGGAAAATTTAATTCCATGAGAGCATTTTGGGCATCCTGAGCCTAATAAATGTACCATTGGTCTTTGATGAAAAATTCCATGTATATTGCATATTATATTAATATTTGTATTTGCATTAATGTATTTTACACCTAAATAATTATATTTAAAATTATGAATTTTATTAGATCTATTGATAAAATCAGATTCATTACTTTTAAATTTATTTGATAAAATATTATTTCTACAATTAATACATCCATGTCCTTTTAAATGATTTGCAGGTATTTGATTAAAGGATCCATGAATTTTACAAATTATAGTAATTTTAGTTCGATTATTTAAATAATTAATTTTACTATAATCAAATTTATTATTATGTATTTTATTTGCTTTTGTAATAAAAGTACTATTTGTCATTTTTTGAGATAATGAACGTTTAGTTATTCCACATTTTCTACAGCCTTGTTTTCTATGCATGTGATGATAAGGAGTTTGTTCAAATTCACCATGTATTTTGCAAATAATAATAACTTTAGAATCTATATTTAAATATTTAACTTTACTATAATCATATTTATCTTTATGAATATGATTTGCCTTTTGAATAAAATCTTGTGTTTTATTCATTGTTTATTATTAATCCGTATATTTATTTAAAATTGAATTAAATAAAAGAAGTATATATAATAAATACTTGTTTTGGTTCAATTTTAACTATGGCTGAAGAATTTACCAATACTAAATATGAAAATTTAAGCTATCGTGATCATGTACGTCTACGTACAGGAATGTATGTGGGATCTAAGGAAACTACTGAAAATACATTATGGGTTCTTAATAAAGAGTCTAATGAATTAGAAAAACAAGTTTTAAAATATTCAATTGCAATGTATAATGTGATTGATGAAATTATTGTTAATGGAATTGATCATATACAGAGAACATCAACAATTAAAGGTAAAAATAAATGTGATACTATTAAATTAAATTTTAATAAAGATACTGGAGTTATTTCTGTTTGGAATAATGGAGAAGGTATTATTGTTGAAAAATTTAAAGATCAAGATTATTATATCCCAGAAATGATATTTTCTAAAGAAATGTCAGGTTCTAATTTTAGTTCAGATGATTCTAAAATTTCAGCAGGTATGAATGGATCAGGTGCTAAAATTACTAATATATTATCAAAAGAATTTATAGTAGAGACAACTGATTTAAAAAATAAATTAAATTATTATCAAAAATTTGAAGATGGTAATTTAATTAAAAATTCACCAATTATTAATAAATTAACAAAAGTTGAAAAGGATAAAAAAAATCCTTATACTCAAATTACATTTTTATTAGAATACAACTTATTTGATAAAAATGGATATACTTCTGATTTAGCAAATGTATTAGAAAAAATTTTATATACTCGTATGAGTTATGTTTCTGTATATTGCGGATCAAAGATTAATATTTATTATAATGATGAAGAATTAAAAACTAAATCCTTATATGATTTGTCAAAATTATTATTAGATGAGAGTGATATTATTAAATGTAAGTTATTTAATAAAAATGATAAAAAATTAAATTCGATTGATATTAATATCGGAATTTATGATTGTCAAGATGGTCAAGAATCAATTGCATTTATTAATGGATTAATGGTTAATCAAGGAACTCATATTAGATATATTAATAAATTAATCTTAGAAAATTTAAAAACTAAATTAGAAAAGAAATTAAAAGATAAAGTTAAAATTACTAATAAATTAATTTCTAATTATTTATTTATATTCTTTTCTGGTAATTTAACAAACCCAGATTATAAAAATCAATCAAAATCTGAATTATCTGTTTCAGAAACCAGATTTAAAGATTATGAATTTGATCAAAAAGTTTATAAACAAATTTGGTCTAAATTAGAAACAGAATTTGATAGAATTTATTTAGATAAGATTTCTAAAGAAAATGTTACTAAAAAAACTAGTAAAATGAGAGGAATTCTAAAATATAGATCTGCTGATAAAGCGGGGACTTCTGAATCACCTAAATGTACTTTAGTAGTGCCCGAAGGTGATTCCGCAGAATCCTGTGTTAGAAATGGATTAACAAGTAATAAATCACTTGGTTATAAATATTTTGGAATTTTTAATATTCAGGGTGTGCCATTAAATGTCAGAAAAGAGATTGATATTAAGGAAATTAAGAAAAATGGTAAACTCGAATATATTATTGACAAAAAGAAGAAGTTAATGGAAAATGAACGAATTAATTCATTAATTAAGGTTATGAATTTAAATTATTCATATACTTATGATTTATCACCAAAAGGAGAAGAAGAATATAAAACATTACGTTATGGTAAGGTTTTAATTGCAACTGATGCAGATGTAGATGGTTTAGGTATGATTTGTAGTCTAATCTTAAACTTTTTCAATGTATTCTTTCCAAAATTATTAGAAAGAAAAGTAATTAATATTTTCTCAACTCCACTAATTAGGGCTTATCCTAATAAAAAAAATAAATATATTGAAGAATTTTATAATATTGAAGATTATAATGAATGGTTAGAAAAAGTAAACACAAATGATTATAAAATTAATTATATTAAGGGACTTGCAGGGCATTCAAATATGGAAATTAAATATATGTTTAAAGATTTTGAAAAAAATATTTATAAATTTGAATTAGATGAAAAAGCAACAGATTATTTTGAAATTTATTTTGGTAATGATGCCGATAAACGAAAAGTAATTTTAGCAGGTCAAGAAGAATATAAAGAAGATGATTATAAGGAAAAATATAAAAATAAGATTATTTCATGTTCTTATCAATTGAATACTAACACAAAAGAGTTTCAATTAGATAATATTCAAAGAAAAATGCCACATATTATTGATGGATTAAATCCAGCTAGACGAAAAGTGTTAGCAGGTGCTATCAAAAAATTTAAACAATCTAATAATACTATTAAAGTATTTCAATTAGGTGGATATATTGCAGAACATATGATGTATCATCATGGCTCAGATAGTTTAAATAAAACAATTATTAATATGGCACAAAATTTTGCAGGATCAAGAAATATTCCATTATTATTACCAATTGGTCAGTTTGGATCAAGATATAAAGGTGGTGATGATGCAGGAAGTGCACGATATATTAATACAAAATTAAATAAATCAGTAGTTGAATTATTATATCCAATGATTGATAATGATTTATTAGAATATAATGTTATTGATGGAGAATTAGCAGAACCACAGTATTTTATTCCAATTTTACCAACTGTATTATTAGAAGATGTTGCTTTACCAAGTACAGGATGGAAAATTGAAGTATATGCAAGAGATATTGAACAAGTTATTAATAATGTAAAGAATTTAATTAATAATGAAGAATCAAAAATTAGTAAGATGAAGTATTTTAAAAATAAATTTAAAGGCAAAGAAGTTAAAAATAAAAATACTAATATTCTTATTGGATTATATGAAATCCCAAAAAATAGCAAAGATACTCTTATTATTAATGAATTACCACCAAAAGTGTGGAATGAAAAATATATTGATAGTTTAGAAAAGAAAGATTTTATTGATGAAGTCTTAGATGAATCAACTATTGATGATGTTAGAATTATAGTAAACTTTAAAAAAGGAGAATTAAATAAATTAATTTCTGAATATCAAGAACATAAAAACTATTCTGAATATTTAGATGCGGTTGAATATAATTTAAACCTTTATATTAAACTAAGTCATCATATCAATTTATATCAAATTAATAATGCTGTAAAAGAATATAAAAACTATGAAACTGTTATTATGGATTGGTTTTATATTCGTAAAAATTGTTATATTAAACGAATTGATCGAGAATTGATTTTATTAAAATATAAAATTATGATGTTAGAAAATATTATTAGATTTATTGAAAATCATGAACAATATAATATTTCAAAAAAATCAGATACGATTGCTAATGCAATCTTAAAAGATAATGGTTATATTAAATTAAATACTTCTATCATTAATAGTCCTGGATTATTATGTAATGAAGATTTAGAAAATCATATTTTAAATATTAATCAAAGTTATGATTATTTATTAAATTTAAGTTATAGAAAAATGAATGATCAATCTTATGAAAATAATAAGAAAAAATTAACAGAATTACAGAAACAACTTAAATATTATCAAAAATCAGGAATTTATAAAGAAATTTGGATTAATGAAATTGATGCTTTATATAAAGAATTAAAAGATAAATTCAAAAATGGATTCTACCAAGAAGATGAGAATCTATTCAAGAGAAAGTAAGTAACTTAAATTACTTAATTTTATATACATTTTATTTTTTTTATTATAATAATATAATAATATATTAAATATTAATAAGTTTATTTAGTTCAACTTCGCATCTTTGTGTAAATTCAATTACAGTTTCGGTATTTTTTTTATAAATATGATCTCCAATAATTAAATAAATGTTAGTAGGAATTGGAATAACAAATACTGAGCCAAATATTAGAGTAAAAACCATCTTAATATAATATAAAATTTTATAAATAAATAAATTATCAATGCTATTCATTAATATATAATAATACTTAGTGAACTTAATATAATTAGCAATATAAATAATTGGTGAGAAAACCATATATTCTATATTTTTACCATGAATTGGTATAACTGGTATATTATTATTATATGCAAGTTGAGCAAATCCCATTTTATATTTTTTTGATTTTGAAAACCAATTTGTTTTATAAAATGATTCAGAACCAAATGTCATTTCTTCTCCACCACCTGGAATAATAAATAAATATTCATTATTTTTAATAAGTTGTTCTGCTATTTTTCTAGTACCTACTACAATTCCTAATAATAAATACCAAGGACACATTAAATAGATTAAAAAATGTCCTAGTCCCCTAATTGGTTTTTTACTAAATTTATTAATACTAAATAATCCTAATAATAATTCATAATTATGAGTAGTATGTCTGCTAATATAAATACATGAAGTATCACCATTATATATATTTTCTTTATTAACTATCTTAATTGGATAAAATAATATTAAAATATTATAAATATAATTAATAAAGAAACTATAAAATATACTATTTTTAACATCTATATAAGTTTTCATTTTTATTATTAATAAGATGTAATATTTATTTAAATAACTTAATTTTAGTAATAAAAAAAATTGAATCTTAATTTTTTTTAGTTTAATAACAAAGAAGAATTAATCAAAAATGTTTACCTTTAATAACTTTATAGAATCAGTTAAAACTACAGTTAGTTCTACTATCTGTCTTAATGTTCATAGATTAATGCCTATGGAATTAATTGAAGAAATGAATGGTTTTGTTAATACAACTGAATTAAATAATAATGTTAATACAACTGAATTAAATAATTTAACACAAAATGTTAATTTATTTAATGGTACTGAAGCAATTATTTATGTTCGAGTTTCAACAACTGAACAAGATATTGATGCTCAAAAATTTTCATGTGAACAATATTGTATTCAAAATAAATTAAACATTAAAAAAATTTATAGTGAAAAATGTTCAGCATTTAAAAATAATAGCCAACCAGAGTTGTATAAATTAATTAGTGAAAATCAAAATTGTAATTTAATTATCTTTTCAATTGATAGATTATCTAGAAATATTAAAATTGGAAATGATTTAATCAAACAAATTAAAAATAAAAATATTACCTTAATTTCAGTTAAAGAAAATATTAATTTAAATACTGCTTTAGGTAAGCATCATTTTAGAAATTATATTAATGCTGCTCAATATGAAAGTGAATTAATTAGCGAAAGAGTAAAGAACAGTATTAAATATAGAAAGGCTAATAATATTCATATTGGACAAGCTCCATATGGATATGAATATAAAAAAGGAAAATTAATTAAAAATATTAAAGAGACGGCTATAATAAAGTTTATTGTTAATAATTATGGTAAAAATAGATCAAGTGCTAGTTTAACTCATGATTTATATCGACTCTTAACTATTATGGACAGAGATGCATCAGAATTTGTTCAAATTTCATTTACATTAGAAGATGATCAATTTGAATATCAATCATATAATGCAAATGAAAAATTAAAAATTACTAGTAAAATGTTATCTGATATTTTAAATGATTATAATATTAAGAAAAGAGGTACTGTTTGGAATCAGAATAAAATTTATAGAATTTATAAAAATATGAATCTGAATGACTTTAAACATATGAATATATAAACTTTTTATATATTGTAACTTTTAAATAAAAATTGAATATTTTATTTTTTTATATAAAAATACTAATAATGGATAATATTAACTTTTTAGATAATAAAGATTTCCTTGAATTACTTGATTATATTAATAATTGTGATTTCTCATCAAATAATATAGAAGAAAGTAAAAACAAAGTCAAATTACCAAAAAAAAAATATATAAATAAAAAATGCAAACATGAAAATTGTAATAAGAATGCAAGATATGGAATTATTAAATATAAACCAATTACATGTAGATTACATAAAATGATATTATATCATGATGTTATATCTAAATTATGTAAAGAACCTAATTGTATAATTCAACCATCATTTGGATATAGGAATTCAACTATTCAATATTGTAAAAAACATTCTTTACCAGATATGATTAATTTAAAATCTAAATTCTGTAAGAATCCACAATGTAATAAATTAGCACATTATTATATTCCTAATACAAAAGAAACATTTTGCTCATATCATTCTACAAAGGATATGATAAAAATAAGAACATATAAAAAATAAAAAGATATTATAAGTATAATATTATATTTTTTTTAATTGTGGTGGTTCATATACAATTTTATATAAAATATCATTCTTAGTTAATTGAGTAGTCACAATTCCAGAAACAATAGTTAATATATTTTCAGCCATGTATTTATCACTATTTATTAAAATTCTTGCAGTTTTTGGAGCATTATAAAAAAGACTTTCATAATATTTAAATTGATTAATATTCATTAAACATTGACCTGCTAACATTCCATTTTGTATTTGAAAGATTTCACAAGTAATACAATTTAATGGATCAGTAGTTTTTGTAAGAACCGAATGAATATAACAATCAGTACAAGGAATCATTTGAGAATGTGTATCATTATAATTATTTGGAAAATAATATAAAGGAACCCAATGATATTGTTTATTAATAGTGGATAAAGTAATATCCATTTTATTTTTCCATTCTTTTTTAGCCGCTTCTTCATCAAATAAAAAGGTATTAATTATATTACCAATATCATGAGACATATTTAAATTTTTATTAATATAATTTTGGGCTGAATAATTGTTAAATTTTCCATCAGTTGAGATTTTTTGTTTTTTATTGTTATTAACCTTAATCCAGACTGACATGATTTCTTTTATTAATAAAATTATAACTATTCAATTTTTTTATTAAAATAAAAAAAACTAAATATACTTAGACAATAGGTTATACAAACCACGTGCCATTTGTTTACGCTGCTGAACTTCACAGATAGTAAATGAAAATGAAGTATCCATTGATAGATGCATAATCATTTCAAAAATTTCAGGTAAAATAAATCTAGTACCAGTTATGTGCATAGAATAATGTGAACTATTAAGTCTCTTATTTAGTTTATTAATTAGTTTGAAAATATATTTGTTAACATATTTAACCATAAAGGTTGGGGCAGTTTTTGAAATAAGAAACTTTTGCATTCTTGTATTTTTTATTTTAAGTATCTAAATATTCAATTATTTTTTAATATAATAATTTAATTTTTATTTAAAGATTAATATATATATAGTATATAGATAAAGATATCTATGTCAATTAAAGCTCCTGTAGCTCAGTCGGTAGAGCATTGGTCTTATGAGCCAAAGGTCCAGGGTTCGAGCCCCTGCAGGAGCAAATTTTTTTTTGAATATATATCTATTATATAGTGATAATGATTTTAAAAAAATGTGGGATTTAAGAATAAAAGAATCATTATCTATTATAGATAAAGGATATAAATATGTGCCAATATATATTATCAAGTTGGAATATATTTAATCCAACTGCTAATAATATTATTGTGTAGAATGTTATATTGAAGCATTAATTAAAAAAAAAGTTATATTAATGGGAAATTCTGAAAATTATAAAAGTAGAATTGGTCATTTATTAGTATTATATGAAATTAAACAAATAATTAAACAACTATTTAGATAAAGTTTTAAAATAATTTTCATCTAAATAATTATTATCAATTAATGGTGTATATGTTATTTCCATACTACAATAATTGACAGGGTCTTTGATATAATCTCTAAATTTATATAAATCAAATTCTATTGCATGTTCTAATAAAATTCTAAAATTATACCAAAATTCATCAGTATGTTGATAAGATACAGCTGTACTATGTGCTAACTCATGTATGGCAACAAATATTATATCATTAAATTCATGAAAATTTTGTGGGTTTTTAAAATCTCTTAAACATAATGAAATATGTTCACCTTTATTAACATTAAAGGATACATCTTTACCAGGTGATGATGGAAAATTTTCTTTAATAGAATGTGATTTATAATTTTTTTGTAATTTATAAATTATATTTTTTATTATTTTATATTTTAATGGAGAAATATTAGAATCATTTTTATGATATTTTTTAGTCATCTTATTAATAAGATCTAAAAGAGTATTATCAATCTTATATAAAATTTCGGCTGCGACTCCATAATTTTCATGGTCTTTTATTACATCATAGGATTTATCATTAATAGTATAATTAAAATATGAAATATTTCCAAAATAAATATAGTATTGTAATTTATTAATTAAATATATAATACCAAAAATTAAAAAAGCAATTACTATTGAATAACTAATACAAATAACTATGGTTGACATGATAAAAGAATTATTGTGTAGAATATAGATTATAGAATATATAATAAATGAAATATATTTTTACTAATTGTATTTAAACAAATAAATATTATATTATATAGCATAATTACAGATATGTGTGGTATTTTTGTAGCGTATCATAAGAATGGGTGTCATGGTGGGGAACAAATTATTAATAATTCTGTAATAAATTTAGATACTCATGATTATTTTAGATTATTAATTGCAAATGCGCGATTAATGAATCATCGTGGTACAAAAGATAAATATACAATTACTAATAATAAAATTTTATTTTATCATAATCGATTATCAATTAATGATTTATCTTTAAATGGGAGCCAACCACTATTAAATAATTTAATCAAAATAGTAGTTAATGGGGAAATTTATAACTATCCTGAGTTATATCAAGAAGTTAGATTGCGTTTACCATCATATAACTTTCTATCAAATTCGGATTCAGAAATTTTAATTCCATTATATTTATTGTATGGTTCTGCATTTGTTAAAAAACTAAAAGGAATGTTTTCATTTATATTATATGATTTAGATAAAAAACTTTTATTAGCAGCCAGAGATCCTTTTGGAATAACATCTTTATACTATGCTATTGATAATGATAGGATTATATTTAGTTCTGAATTAAAGTCTATAGTTAAATTATCTAAAAATGTATTTGTATTTCCACCTGGTCAATTATTTATTAATAATACATTTTTTAGTTTTTATAAACCAGATTGGTTAATTAACGTTCAAAATAATCCAGTTAAATTACCAGACAATAAATTAAACTATGATATATTAAAAAACAAATTAATCAATAGTGTTCATTCTCATATTAAATTATCTGATCAACCGATTGGATTTTTATTAAGTGGTGGTTTAGATAGTAGTTTAGTAGTGGCAATTGCTAATTTTTTAAAAGAAAAACATTATATAAATAATAATATTAAAACATTTACAATTGGATTAGAAGGTGGTAATGATATTAAATATGCAGAAGAAGTTGCGAAACTATTAAAAACAGAACATACTACATATAATTTTACATTTGATGAAGTTATTCAAGAATTGTCAAATATTATTTATTATATTGAAACATATGATATTACAACAGTAAGAGCTTCTATTTGTAATTATTTATTAATTAATAAAATTAAAAAAGACACCGATATTAAAGTATTATTATCTGGTGAAGGATCTGATGAATTATTTGGAGGATATCTATATTTTCATAAATGTCCATCAGATATTGAAATGCAATTAGAATTAACTGATAAGTTATTACAGTTACATAAATATGATTGTTTAAGATCTCATAAATCAGGAATGGCTAATACAATTGAAATCCGGGTTCCATTTTTAGATACTGATTTTGTTGATTATGTAATGAATATTCCACCTAAATATAAATTAATTAATTCTGAACAGCCGATTGAAAAATATATTTTACGAAAAGCATTTGATAATAATGAATTTTTACCAGATAGTATTTTATACCGCCAAAAGGAACAATTTAGTGATGGTATTTCAAATTCTGAAAATAATTTAATTGATCAATTAAAACAATATGCAGAAGAACAAATTAGTGATTCTGAATTTATTAATAGAGAAACATTATATCCAGTAAATACTCCAATAAGTAAAGAACATATGTTATATAGAAAACTATTTGAAGAAAGATTTAATAGTGATATATATACAATTACTACAGTTGATCATAATTCTGAATCAGTTGCTTGTTCAACTAAACGAGGATTATCATGGCTTAAATTAAATAATAATTCAACATTAAACGATCCATCAGGCAGATCTGTGTTAGGTATTTATAATTCAAAATAAAATTTAAAATAATTTTATATTTTTTTTAATATACATTTATCAATATTTATTTAATCACAATGGCATTTAATTTTTTAAATACACTAATTCAACATTTAAAACAAAAATTTATCAAAAAAGAGAAGAAAATATTATTAACACCGAGAGATTCTGAAAATCTTCAAACAAATTTTATAATTATAAAAAAATAATAAACTATTATAATTTAATTTAATATTATTTTTTTATTTATAAAATATAGAATTCAACACAATTAATATAATTTTGGATTATAAATTAAATTAATTGATCATGAAATTAGTTATTAATTTTAAAAAACCGATTTATGATGATAATAAAATTATAAAGTTTAATACTAATTATATCTATGAAATAAATATACTTGATGAAACTTTAAAGGGCGGTGATATATTTGATGAAATAAATATTGATGATATTATTATTAAAAAAGATGATACCCCGGCTCCAGTGCAAAAAATTTTAGAAAGAAAACTAAATATAGGTGAAATAGATTCAAAATTAATAAAAAAACATGATATTAGGTTAGAACATAAAAAAGATATCATATTATATAAAATATCTAAATTAAAATTTAGTATTTTAAATAGTTTGTATGATATCAAGTTATTAATATATTATTTACTTAATATACCAATTGAAAATCAAAATTTGTTAGATAATAGTAATCCGTCATTATTTTATAATTATACTAATAATATTACAAATGAAATACTAGATATAAATATACAAAATATTATTAATATTCCTAATATCAAATATTTTCAAAATATTCCTATTGATTTAGATTTAACAAATAATAGAATTAATTATACATTATATACTTATGAAAAAAATAAATATATCTTAAATAATAATTTAATAAATTTAGATTTAATTATTTTAGATGATATAATTTTAGATAAAACTAGTTTATATAATGAAATAGAAAAAGATAATGAATTAATTTCTATAATATATAAAGGATTTATTGAAAAATATTTTCCTTATTATGATACAAATTTATTTTCTTTATATTTATTAAATGAAAATAAAACATTAGAATATCCTAGTTTAAATATTAAATCAGATAATATTATATCTAAGAATGATAAATTATCAAATATAGTTCATCAAAATTTTAAACAATTAGATAAAATTTTAACTTTACATTACAAAAAATTAATATATCATGTACCAAGTTTTAATACATTTAAAACTATAAATTTAAGAGAATTATTTAATAATATTGAATTAAAAAGAGTTAAAAATTTAAAAAAAATAGAATTACAATTAGAAATTCAAAATAAATTAATTTATTTTAGTAAACAAAATATTTATACAAATACTAATAAATTAAATGAATCTCCAGATGAAGATAATTTATATAAAAATCTATATATAAATAACAAATATTATAATTCATTAGTTGATAGTATTTATTTAAAAAATAATATATTATTACTAATTTATACTATTTTTGATAAGAATAGTAATACAGATAAAGAAATTTATATTATTATTGATGAATTTTTTGATATCTATATTATTTATAATTTATCTGAATTCTCTAAATATACTGAATCAGATACTTATGTAGAATATAGTTTAAATCAGTATGAAAATAATATTTTAAATTCATTAAATAATTTATTTAATGATTTATTTTCGCTAAAAATAATTAATAAAAAAAAGATTATTACTAAAACAAATATGGAATTAAAATTATTGGATAAACAAGTTATAATTAATCAAAATATTAGTATTAATACATTTACTAAATTATATTCATTAATAACAAATTTAGAATTATTAGATTATTATAATATTATTAACTATGATGAAGTAAGTAATATTATTGAGTTAAATATTAAAAAAATAAAATATCAACCAATATTTGACACTAGTTTAAATTTATTATCAAATAATTATTATAATTTTTATACTAAATATGATTTAATTGAAAAATATAATAAAATTCTATATTCATCAAATATTATATTTTCTAATAGAATTAAAGATATTAAAATTGATATTTTAAATACAAATCCAGATGATTTAAATGGAGTAATATATATAATAAAATATATATTAAATCAAATATTAGAACCCAATAAAAGTAGTAATAATATCGATTCTAATTCTAAGGTAGTAAGTAAAAATAAATTAAAAAAATTAAAAGAAATTGATCCGATATTATATGCTATTAATAAAAAAAATACAAATAATTTATATTCTAGAAAATGTCAAGCAAGCCAGCAGCCAGATATAATTTATGAACGTGAAGCAAAGAAAACTAAAAACCATATTAAATATATTAATTTTACAACAGGTGAACCAATTTATTATACGTGTAATAATAAAAAATTTCCAAATGTTAAGTTTTTAACTAATCTACATCCTCAAAATTATTGCATACCATGTTGCAAAAAAAAAGCAATTGAAGATGTTAAAGTAAAATCAAAATATATTAATATTCATAATGAATGTTTAACTACTTATAAATATGATAAAACAATTAAATTAATAGATGAGAAATCGAGATATATAATGAATTATTCATCAAAATCTATTATTGAAAATTTAAGATTAATGCAAATCCCAGATTCTTTATTTAAATTATTTAATAAAACATTTGAAGATTTAAATTCATCAGATGATCTAAAATATTATATTTTAGGTTTAAATCAAAATATTGGAAATATATCATATATTGGAATATTAAATATTATATCATTTATTTTAAATAAAACTATTAATGAAACTATTGAATTTATCAAAAATTTATTTATAAAAAATCCAGAATTTATAAATTATATTTATGATGGTAAATTATTAACATATTTTTCATCAACTAAAGATTTTTTAATAGTCTTTACTAATATATTCCAAGATAAAATATTATTATCAAATATTAATTTTGAATTTAATGAATGGAATGAATTGTTTATAGAAATTTGTAAATATTTAGGATATATTAGTATTATATTTGAAGAGAATAAAGTTGATGATAGTATAAATTTAATATTACCACCTAATATTAGACATGTTAATGAATATATATTTAATAATGAATCTTTTCAATATATATTATTATTAAAAAGAAACTATAAAAATAAAAGTTTATATTATCCAATAATTAAAACAAATTATTCATATTATTATAATTATAATACATTTTATAATAAAGTTTTTACTTATGATAATCAATTAATTAAATTAGTAAGTGAAATTATAAAAAATAAATTAAGTAAATCAATTAATAGTCTTGATTTACAAACTATTGAACATTTTATAGTAGAAAGTAATGGATATAATATAGATACTTATTTTATAAATAATAAATATGAAATATATAGTATTTTAATATCACATACAAATAATAATTCTAAAGAATATATTTATTTAAATGTTAAGCAACAAAAAATCTTAAACAATGATTATAATATTAATGGAAAATTAAGTAAAAATTATTCATCAGATTATATCAATATAAAGAAATTTAATATACAATTGAATGATATTCTTATTTTTATTAATAAATTTAATAAATTTTTATATTCTAAAAATAAAGAATATTATACAGATTTATATTATAAATCTTTTATTAATACAATTCATAATGGTATTACTAATGATTCTTTAACATTATCAAATGATATCATTGATAAATTATATTCATATGTTTACATTTCTAATTTTTTAATATGCGATAAAAAAATAATAGGCGTTCAACTTTCAGTTAATTCTAAAAATTATAATATGTATATTAGCACACCTATAGATAAAAGTATGGGTCAGAAATTAATATCCAATAAATCAAAAGAAATTAAACAGTTATTAGAAAATAAAAAAATAAAAAAAGAAGAAATAGTTAAAATAATAACACGTGAATTTAAACTTAATACTTATTCAGAAATTAATTATTTATATAATCCTCATGAAATTAATAATATTCTGTATAGTAAAAAATTAATAGTAGATACTAGAATTAAAAAATTAAATGAATCAATATATTATACAAATCTTTATAATTTATTTTTAATTCATTTTACTAATAAATTATATAAATTAAAAAATGTTCTAATAAGATCAAAATTAAAACATTTAATTAATAATATGTCTCAAAAAGATATTAATTTAATATTATCTAATCGCTATGATAAATTAAAAGATATAATTAATAAATATATTATAATATCAGACGAATCACTTAAATTTAAAATTTTATATAATTTAAGTGATTTTATTAAAAATATAATTCTTAAACATTTAACTCAAACAATTACTTCTAAATGGTTAATTCAAATAAAAAAAATTATGATTGAAAATTTAGATAATTCTATATTTTTATTTGATAATATTTTAATTTATAATATTCTCAATTTAAAAAAGAAAGATGCTATTCAAGAATTAAATAACATATTTAGTGATATTGTCATAAATACTAATTTACCTTCATCAAATTCAGAAAAAACATTAAGTTTAGAATTATGTGATATTATACATGAATCATATATTTGTAAAAATAATAAATTAATAATATCTAAAGTTTTATATAATCAATTATTAGATATACTATATTATGATTTGACAAATCCATTTAAACAAAAATTAATATTAAATTTAGTAAATTATAACTTAAATAATATATATCAATTTAAACAATTCATTAACGAAAAAATATATATTTATATTTAAACAATGGATAAATGTATTAAAACTTTAGTTACTGATTATGATCCTATATTTTCTTCTGAACCATGTAATAAGAAAATAGACCCATCCAAAGATACTGGTGATCTATATCAACTTAGTAGTAAATTTTATGAGATAATAAATATTAAAATTGCATTATTATTATTTATTACTTATTATATTTTAAATACTGATGTTTTTATAGAAAAAGGTTTATCTCGGTTATTTTGCGGTGTTTATGACCATACTCATGATAAATTTACAGAAAAGGGAATTGTAATATCTGGAATGATATTATCAATGTTTTATATTATTTATGATTTCCTGGATAAAAAAAACATAATATAGAAATATGTAATTTCCTTAATAAAAAAAACATAATATAGAAATATGTAATTACTTACTATATAAAATTTCTGATTTGTTATTATAAATTAAGCTAGAAATAATTTTTTTAATTAAAGATGATTCTTCATAATTATTACTACCATCAATATTAATTTTTCCAGATGAAAAGATTTTAACAGTTGTAAGTTTATTAACTTTATCAGGTAAAGGTGTTTTAAATTTAACAATTATACCTGTATATTTTTCAAAATTACATTTAATTAATCCAATTTCTAAAAGTAACAATAAATCATAATCATATTCTTGATTATTTTGAAAATATTTTTTAATTTCAGTTTGATTGTTAATATTATCTAATTGATAATTTTTAAATTCTAATAAAAGCAGTTTAAATTTATTTAAATCAATAAAAACATTTTCTTTAATAATATTAAATTTATAATTACGCATAATTGATTTTAAATAAATAATCTCAATTTCTTCATTTAAATCAACCTTAATTGAATCAATTGGTTTAATTAAATTAATAACTAAATCGATAATTGGTCTAATTAAATTAATATCTTCATAACATACATATGTAATTTGAATTGTTCCATTAGTATATAATTTAAGATGATAAAATTTTTTATCATTAATAGGATCTAAAATAGTAAATGTAATTTGGCTATTAAAATATTTACCATTGCCTTGAATCTTACGATTAGAAATTGGCTTATTTTTTTTTTTACGACCTCGGTTTGATTTTTTTACTGCTGTTGTCATCTCAATAAATTTTTCAGAAATATATTCTCCATAATTACATCCGATTTTAATAATTTCTGGAGTTTTATCTGGTAATGATAATTTTGGAATTAAATCACATTCTTTAAATTTGATATTAGAAATTTTTGATTCTACTGTAATTGTTGATAAGTTTAAATCGTTAAAATAAGTTAGATAAGTTTCAGACATTATTATTATACTTTAACTATTAATTATTTAAATTAGAATATAATATTCAATTTTAAATAATAGATTAATTAAATTTACTAATTTCATTAATATCATCACTTAAATCATTATAAAGGTTATCATATGATTGATTTTTTCGTCGTTTAGAATGTAAAAATAAACTTGGAATTAATTCAATTAATAATGTAGTAATAGGCGATATTTCATATTTTTCAACTACATTTCCAACAACTTGTGAAGTTTCATTTCTCAATCTTCTTAGTTTAACTTTTACAACATCAGAATATCCATTTAAATCAGGACGAATACCTAAAAATTCACGATCACCATTACATAACATTTCTAAACCACTTGCTAATGCTAAAATAAATTCTTCACCTAAACTAGCATATCTATTTCTATTTGCTTTTAACATTAATAATTTAGCAACATATTCAATTTGTTCTAAATTACTAGTATAATCAACTTTTGGAATTTTATCTAAAGAAATGCCTTCATCTTCTAATTCTTCAGTTAAATTATCAATTTTTTCTAATAAGGTTAATTTTAAATCTTCTCTATTTTCATCTTCTATATTATAATTATAATCATTTTTATTATGATTACTTGTATTTAAAACATTATCAACAAATTTTTGATTTTGTTGTTCTTCTGTCAATTTATATGCAAATGAAGATGAATCATATTTATTCTTACTATAACTAATAAGATTATCAATTTCATAACTGTCTGAGTTCGATTCATTATCATCTGAATAATTTTTTTCAGAATTGTCTTTTGTATTATCATCATTTTCATTATCATTATCATTATCATTATAATGTTCATTATTTTCAGATGGTGTTTCTAATAAAGATTCAAATACTGAATTATATTCATTAATGGGGTTATAATTTAATAACTCATCATTAGCATATGTATCCAATTCTAAAGTATTTTGTATTAATTCTTTTTCTATATGTTTTGGTTTTATAGAATTGTCAATTTCTGCATTATTAAATAATCCTGCCATTCCAATAATACTACTAATGTCATTAGTATTATTTAATTCATCCATATTTTAATTTCAATTTAAAATTTCTTTTAACAAATAATACTATATTTAAATAATAAATTAGATTTAAATTATTATTTAAATTAATAAATGTTTTATTTATCAATTGATGTTGCTAATAAATCTTTAGCAATTAGTTTTGCCCAATATATTAAATTAAAACATTTAAAATTTTCAATAAATGAATGCAATAATATTTCACAAATTTCTAAATCTTTAATTAAATTTAATAATCAAATAAATGACTCAATATCATATTATATTTGTGAAGTAATAGATTTAATACCAAATAAAAAAGTTAGAAATACATCTCAACTTGAAAGAGCATTAGCATTAAAAATATATTTAAGTAAATTACAGGAAAAACTTAATACTTATATAAATAAATTTAATATTACTAAAATTCAAGTATTAGTTGAATTACAACCATCCTTTAATGATAAATCGCGAGCTGCATTTAATCAAATTATTTATGAATTTAGTAATTCTTCAATATTTCAAATTAAAATTATGAATGCATCTTATAAAAATTCTATTTCATTAAATAAAAATTTAACATATTCAAATTTTATTAAAAAATATTCAAATAATTATTTAGCTAATAAAAATCATACTAAAGAAAATTTTTTATATTTCTTAAAAACATTTAATTTATTACATTTAATTAAACATATTAAGAAAAAAAATTATGATGACATAGCCGATAGTTTTATGCAAATGTTAGCATATATTTATATTTTAGAAAAATAATAAATATATTTATTAGTATCCATTTGCAATATTTTGAGAATTAATTATTTGAATTTCTCTTTGATAATCTAAAATTTCCATATTACCTCCATAAATTTTTAGATTATATTTATTAGGCGATGAAATGATTTCATTAATATTTTTATTATAAAAAATTTTATATAGTTTTTTAATTGAATTATAAATATCAAAATGTTCTCTTATATTATAATGAATATTAATGTGACCATGTAAACATCCTACTGAACAAAAATTACCTAATATATCATATACAACTCCATTTATTGTTTGATGAATATTTTCAATAATAAACCATGGAGTATTTTTAAATTTTAAAGTGCAATACCAACATCTTAAATTTGTATTTTTTTTCCATTTTTCTAATGATAAAAATTGCGTTGGTATTTTATCATAAATAATATTTAATTCTAAACTATTTGTTTTTGCATTATTTAATAATTCTTTTTGATAAATATCTTCAATTTCCATAATATCATCTATATGAATCCCTTTTAAAAATAAAATATTAGGTTCTTTAAAATCCATTATTAAATTTTTATTTGGTAATTATTTTTAAAAATTATATCTTATTATTTAATATATCAAGAATATTTTTAAATTAAAAAATATATACATTTTAGTTTATAATAATGAATAGTTTTGGTTATGATTATTATACACCAAATGAATCAGTATATTTTGATGAGTCATCATATACTGAACAAATTAGACCCTTAGATAAAATAGAAAATTTTAGTAATGATATAGATTCTATATTAGATAATGATTTGAATAAAGAGAAAGATATTTTACAAAGACTATGTGATCAAAAAGATCAATACTGTTCTTTTCTAAATAAAAAATATAAAGATTGTATATCGCATATTCAACAAAAAAATAATGAATTAAATTATTATAATAATCATACGTTGTTCTTATATATTTTATTAATCTTTGCGGTTGTTTTTATTTTTTACCAAAGAATGAATATCAATAGTTTAAATCAATTAATTTATATTATGAAATGGAATATAAAAAATAATGCTTTAGAAAAAAAAGCATAATAAAAATTAATTACAAATAGTATCTAATTGAAATTTTAATTCTTTAATAGAATCAATTAAATAACCAATTAATTCTTTATTAGAGACTGTATATAACTGACTTAATTCATTTTTGTCCTCAATATTAATCGCAGATGGAATAATTTTAAATAGCTCCTGCGCAATAACACCTTTATGAATTATTTGTTTATTATCATTTTTATATACAAATTCATAAGTATCGATTTGGCAAACCTTATTTAATGATTCTAAAGAATTTGAACGTTTAATAATTTTTTTAGTTCTAGCATCTGATAATTCCATTAATGTATTACATAATATATAACCATCATTTCGAAATGTAACAGAATCAGTTAAAATTCCATTATTCATAGTTTTAAATTTAATAATAGAATTTTCACTATTATTTTCATTATTTATAATAATAGTTTCAATGCTAGACATATTTGTTTTGATATTATTATTATTATATGTATTGAATTTAATTCCAATTCCAGTATTATTTAAATAATTTTCAGTTGTTAATTGCATTGGGTAAATGATATCATTATTATTATCGCTTAAAATTTCAATAATATTTTCATTAGTATATATTTTTAAAGTTCCAGAAGAATCTAAATTAAATAATGAAAAATATGTGTTATTTTTTAGTTTTAAACAATTTCCAAATTCATTAGCTAAAACTAAACAATAATTATTAGAATTTGTATTTAATTCTAAAGTATTATTAATACCAAATGTATTTGTATATAATGTATCTACTGAAAATGAATTAATACCACTAATAGATTTATTATTATCTAAAATTAATGCTTTATTTGGTTCAGCAGAACCTAGATTATTAATTGTATTATAATTTAATTGTTCAGCAGTTGCATATAATATATCACCATTCAATTTAATATTAGTGACTGAATTATTCGATTCATTAATAAAATCAACATATTGATTATTATTAGTTTTTAATAATAAAGAGCCATTAGAATCAACGTCTATATCGACATGTTTATTGTTATTATCTTTATCATATATTAATCTCATAGTTTGCCCTAATTCATCATTAATAATTAAACGTTTGGTTGGCGATGATTCTGTATTCATGCCAATACGTTGTTCATTATTGATAAATAATCCTATTTGGTTATTTGTTTTTAATGCTAAACTAGTATTATTAGTATTAGTATCGATGATATATACTCCAGAATCATCTGTAACTAAATTAGTAATAGTATTAGTAGATACATTATTTGAAAATTGTCTGGGCTTTGATGGTAATAAAAGAGACATTTTAAGTATTTAATATATAATAATATTTTAACTTGTTTTTAAATACTTTTATTTAATACTTAATTTTTTAATAATAAATCTAGATTTATATTTTATTATAAGCAATTATTTAAATTTGAATTAAAGATATGATTATATATAAAATATAAATATACACATAATATATTAAAACCATTTATATATAACTAATGTCAGAAACTGAAGAAGTTACGCTAAATGCAAACCTAGTTGGAGCTGTATTAGAAGTTGTTGATTTTTATTCAAAAAAAGGAGTTTTTAAATTAAATGAATATAAGGATGTTGCGACTATTACTGAGCGACTTACTGAAGTAAAAGAAGGTTATGAAAAGAATAATTCATCAGTAGAACCACTTTCAATTAATGAACTAGCATTTGTTATTCAATTATTCCGAGAAGGTTCACAACGTGTACCAACATCAGTTGATAGTTTTGGACAAATTTTTGCAGTCTATCAACATTATAATAAAGTTCTTGAACAAGAAGTAGAAAAAGAAAAGGAAAAGGAAAAAAATAAACAACTACCTACAGTAGAAGAACTAGAAAGTTAATTTATTAAAACATAATAGATTTTATTTTTTTTCTCATATTATCAATAGATTCATTATTTTCATAAGACCAATTAATTTTTAATAAAGTTTCATTTTTTAAGACTTTAATATTAATTAAATAACCTTTCTTTTCTAAAATATCTACTATATTATAATATACTTCTAGTTGAAATTCTTTATGATTAATTGTATTAGGAATATTAAATGTAATTGGTAAATTGAAGATTAATTCATGTTCATTATTTTTATATGCTAGGTCAATTGATGAATTGATTTTATAAGAAAGATCATTTACAATATCTGCAATAATTTTTTTTTTTGGATAATTTTTTTTTAATTTTTCGGCAGATACGATTATACCTTTATTCATATTAAATTATTAAATTTTAACACTTATATTTATTATATCAAACTTATATTTAATAATTAATTTTCTATTTTACTTATGTCATATATTTTAATGTTGCAGAATTTTGTGTTATTAATAGAAAATTTAATGCAGTTGCATATATATATAATTTTACTGGTTTATAATTTTCTATTAAACTAGAAGAATATTCTAAATATAATTCTCTCATTTTTGATAAATTTAGATAACCACATGGTTGGATTTCTTGAGGATTAAATGTAAATGGCAAATAATAAATATTATTTTTATTTGACATTATATTGTTACCACTAATAAAGGGTAAATATCCATCATAAAATGTTACTGGTTGAGTACCATAAGTAGCAGAATCATTACCCTCAAATCTAAATGAATTAACTATTGGGATTTCATTATAAAATTTAATATTATTAATACCTAAAGTATCAATTCCACCAACATCATAAATAATTGGTGTTTTAATATATGTTAAATTAGCAACTGCATTAATATTCCATGTCTGAAAATTATCAATACCTGTTTCATTAATACTTGGGCGGAATAAGACATATAATGATTCGATTGGGAATTTTAATTCCTGAATAGATATACGGTCATTATTACTTAATAAAAGTTTTTCAACTTTTTTATATATTCTTATTAAATTAAAACCTAATTTTGAAATAAAAATATCTTGAATATCTGAATTCATATAAATATGTTTTGTATATAAAGTACATGATTCAATTATAGGTATCGAAAAATTTTGATTATATACATCATTTACTATATCAACAGAACTCATTAAATGACTCGCCTGTTCTAATTCAATTCTAACTTTAAGTTGACCAAATGGTTTTAAATGATTTGGAAAGGCTAAACGATAATCTCTATTAAACCAAAATAATAATGGAATAAATAATTCTAATTTTGGATGTTGTTTTTTTAATGTTTGAAAACCATTAGAAATATAACGCAATTCTTTATGTTCATCATTAACTGGATCAGAAATTAAAGTTCCTATGAATGGAATTTCTTGCCCCATACATTTTAACCAAGACATTTTTTTTCCTTCTGGTGTATGTAGATTATAATAAATATTATATAATTCTCGATCATATTCATCTAAAACATTATTACTTATTACAAATTGACATTTTTTTAAAATTTTATGTCCAATAAAATCTGCATAGCGCACTCGATCATTTGAATCTTGAGCTGATAATTTATCTAATCTTATAAAAATGAGCATATCAGAAATAAAATCTCCATTATCTTGTATTGTAAATTCAATTTCATTCCCATATGCTGGTTGTGAATTAACACTTGTTTTAATATAATTAAACCCAAATTCAACAAATGGTTTATATTGATTATTAATAAATAAAAAATGAGTTTTATTTATATCATTAATATTAGGTTTAATTAAATCATTTTTATATTCACTATATCTTATTAAGTTATTTTGCAAATCATTTAATTGAGTTTGTAATGATTTAATTATATTTGTATCTATTGTTTGAATAATTTGTAATTTTAAATTATTTATTTTTTCAAGTAGTGCATCAATTAATTTATTATATTCAATTAATTTTGATTCTTTAATTAATTTTAATCTTTCAGATAATTTACCTTGAGCAATTAAATAACTATCTTGCTCAGTGTCATCAGTAATTAATAAATTAAAAATACCGGGAGTAGTCATTTAATTAATATTATAAGTAATTAAATAGAATTATAAAATTTATAGATATTTTCAACTATTATATTTATTAATGAATCAATTTTTAATATATTTTCTTTTATAGAATTTATATTTCTTAAATATATATCTAAATCATATACTATATTATAACATGTATTATTTTCTTCTTTACTCGGATATTTATTATTGATTGTTATAATAGAAATATTAGTTATATAATTTTCTAAATTATTTATATTATTGCTTAATGATTCTAATAATGGCTCAGATCCTTTATTTTGTAATAAATGTTTTAGTATTAATAAATCTAAATAATAATTATTATTTAATTCTATAAATTCAATATCATATTCTGATTTATATAATTTTTTTAATATTGTTATAATAGATAAGTTTAATTTATCAAATAGATTATTTTGAGTCATAAAAATATTAATATATTCTAGTATATTTGTTGTATTAGAAACCTTTTGTAAATATTCTTGAAATTTATATAAATTATAATCAAAATTTTGTGTTTGATCATATTTATAAAATGTTGTAATTAATTGGGTTAATAAATGATTTTTAGTAAGATTGCATTTAGGATTATTTTCAGAATCTAAATATTTTTTTTTATATAAATTATAGGTAATATTAAGTTCGGATAAAATACTTTCTATTTTATCCTTTGTTATTAATTTTAATTGGCTACCATTTGATCCAATTATTTCTATACTCATTTTAATTAAAAATTATATAGTATAATATAAAATAAATAAATAAATTTATATTATATTATAACATAAATTTACTTTAATTAGATTAATTATTATAATATGGGTCTACCTACTTTGCTTAAACATAATGTAATTGTACCCCATATGGGAGAATCTAAATCAGATATTAGTAATATAACTGGTATTGATTTTGTTTTACAGTGGTTTCGATCTAAAATTGATAATGTATCATCTATATCTGATCGTATTGTTATTCTAAAATCGGCAACTGGTTCAGGTAAATCTACTGTATTTCCAACTGAATTTTATTTACGATTTCATAATATTATGAAAAAAAATGTAATAGTAACTCAACCACGTATTTTAACTGCCGTATCTATACCTAAAACAATAGCATCTGAACCATCATATCAAAAAGAAAATAGACAAGATGGGCAAGGTATAGAACTATATAAAAATATCGGTTATCAAACTAAAGAATATGTAAGAAAACCTATTGAAAAAGGTATATTATTTTGTACTATTGGTGTATTATTACAATTTTTAAAAAATATGCCAATAGAAAATTTATTTAATAAATATGGATGTATTATTATAGATGAAGCACATGAACGTTCGACTAATTTAGATTTAATATTTTATTATCTTAAACAAATTTATACTAAAAATGACATATCTAAATGTCCATTTTTAGTAATAGCAAGTGCAACAATGAATGTAAAAAAATATGCTAAATATTATAATACAAAAACTATCTTTGAAATTATAGGTACTAGTTATCCAATTGAAACAAATTATCTTTCATTCGATAGTTCAAATATTTATAATTCAATTATTACAACTATTTTAGATATACATAATAATAATTTAAATGATGATAAAGATAAATCAGATATTATTATTTTTATACCGAGTATGTCTTATATAAATAAATTAAAACCAAAAATATTAGAATTAAATAAAACATTAAATAAAAAATTATATCCAATTGGTTTAGATAGTGGTGGATATCGGGCATCTGGTGATGATTATAATGCATTATTTGATAAAATTGAAAATTTAATTATTGATGATGTGATTCCATCACGTAAGGTTATTATAGCAACTAATATTGCAGAAACTGGTATTACTATAGAATCTCTTAAATATTGTATAGATACTGGATTAGTTAATCAACTTGAATATAATCCTATTTATAATACTTATAGTTTATTAATTAAACCAGTAACTCAATCAATGGCATTACAACGAAAAGGACGCGTTGGAAGAAAACATCCAGGTACCTTTTATCCTATTTATACTAAAGAAATATTTAATTCTATGCAAGAAATTCAATATCCTGAACTATTAACGGAAGATTTAACACCCATTCTATTAAATATTATTATTGTTAAATATAATGATTCTATTGAAAAATTTATTAGTCTAAATTCTGATAATTTATTTGAACAAATAATAAATGAAGAATCTGAATATGATGAAATTAAAGATTTAAAAAATATTGATATAATGAAATTAGATTTATTAGATAATCCGCCACTTATTTCTATTTTAAATGGATTACATAAATTATATAACTTAGGTTTAATATATGCAAATGGATATCCTACTAAATGCGGCCTATTAGTAAATAAAATTAGAAATATATCATTAGAAAATGCAATTATGATTTTATCTGGTTATATCTATGGATGTAACATAATGGATTTAATAACATTAGCTGCATTTAATACGATTGGAAAATCTAAATTAGTTACTACTAAATTTAAAAATTTTAATTTTACATTTAATGATTCTAATATCAAAAATATTGATAAATATAATTATAATCGATTAAAAACTAGATTATTTATTAGTTGTGAATTTATAGATTTTTTATTATTCTTTAATTCATTTCAAGAATTATTACTAATTAATTTTGATAAAATTAATATTATTCAACAATTTTGTATTGATAACCATATTATATATTCAGAACTGATGAAATTAATAGAAGTACGAGATGAAATTATTAAAGATTTGGCATTTAATATGAATCTAAATCCCATGACTAATAATCATATTAAATTGCCTATTTTATTAAATTCACCTAATACTTTTTATGAAGCAATTGAAACTATAATTAAAATTAAAAAATGTTTATATGATGGTTTTAAATATAATATTGCTATTTATAATAAAGAATTAAATAAATATATTATAAAAAATACTCCATTTGAAATTAATACTAATTCATATTTAACTAAGAATTTACCAATTTTAGAATCAGGTAAACAATTTGAAATTAATAAACCACCAGTTATATTATTTGATTCTTCTATTATTAAAAATAATCCTGAAATTAATAATTATCAATTTTATGTCGCAAATTCTATATCAGTATTATCTGGTTATATAAATATAAATAATATTTTAAATTAATTCTATATATAATAATAATATGAATATACGCCTAATTATTCATTATCATCATTTATATAGCAATATGTCTGAGAATTATGAAAATGAAATTGCATTATCTGAAGATAATAACAGTGAAAATTTATATGATACCTTTAGTGAATGGGAAAGTGAAGAAGAAAATAATGAAGAAAGTGAAGAAGAAAATAATGAAGAAAGTATTTATATAGAACAAATTGATGAAGATTATTCTTTTCAAGAAATTATACATGAAAGTAGTACTAATGAAAGTAGTTCTGATGAAAGTGGAAATGAAAGCAATGCTGAGGAAAGTAATGCTGGTGAAAGCGATGCTGAAGAAAGTAATACTGAAGGAAATCAAAATACTCAAGAATCAGAAACTAATGAATCAGAAACTCAAGATAATAAATGTGTAAATCATATATTATGTAAAAATAAGAGATCTCAATCAAATTCTATTTATTGCAAACCTTGTTATTTATTTTTACATAAAAAAATAAATTATGAGATTAATAATGTTAATAATAATGTTTGTCCTTTATGTTTATCAGACAATTCGGATGATGTTATTCTAAAATTATTTTCTTGTGCTCATACATTATGCTATAAATGTGTTCATAATATATATTGGTATGATAATGATATAAATAATATTATTAAAAATCCTTATCCACAAATACATAAAAAATGGCTCGCCTATATTACATCTGTGAAATCACGAAAATTAAAATGTTTTGTTATTTATAAATTAATTAATAATACACATACCGATTTTAATGAAATTTATAATGAATTAATTAAAAAAATAAATCTTAAACTGATTCCATCAATATTTCGTAAAAAATTAAAAGAATTAGTGTTTTATCAATCACAATATGAAATATTTAAAACCAATGATAGTTATAATAAATATATTATGAGGGAGTCTATTAGAACATGTCCATATTGTAAAGCTTATAAAAATTAATCATATTTTGCATCAGATACCCACCATGGAGTTCGTAATTTTTCATAATAATCTAATTCATTTTTATAATCTTCAATAATTGATTTTTTAGTAAATCTACCAGAAATTGTTTTAGAATCTTTAAATAATTTCTGCGATTTATTTGATTTATTAAATATTTTAGAATCTAGATCATTATTTTTTTGTATAGTTTTCATATTATTATTATTTACAGATGTTTTATCATAATTATCATCATCATTATTATTTATTATATCATAATTTCTAATATGCATTAAATCATTTTCTTCTGGGACATTATTTAATTTTCTATTATATCTATTACTTGTTTTATCTCCAGAAATAATATTTATATTTTCAGTTGATTTTGAAATTAAATCATCTAATACCATGTCATCTAATGATTTAACATTTGAATATAAATTAGTAATTATATTTTTAGGTTCTAGAATTGGTAAAGTAGTTGACTCTTTTTTTTCTACTTTAACAGGTTCTTTGGAATCTATTTTGTTTTCAAAAGTAGATTTTTCATTTGGTGAATAAATGGTATTATTTGAGTTAATAAAGATAATATCATCATCAAAAATTACATTAGTTGGGGATTGAATTGGCTCTGTATTACTATATATAATTATACAAATTAAATATAAGAATGATAGGATTAGTAAAATATCTATAAGGCCGAGATTCATTATTCAAAAATAATTAATTATATTTTGGTAAATTATATTATATTTATAATTATATTTATTATACAAAAAAATATAAAAAGAATAAATTAGATTTTTTATTCCGTTTTAGATTCTACATTAGATTCTACATTAATTTCTTCATCAATTTCATCATCTGATAAATCTTCTTTGATATCGCTATCCTTAACATTTAACATATCAAAATTCTTATTTAGCATCTCAAATAATTGATTAATACGAGGATCTTTAATCTTTCCTTGCGATTTCTTTTGATAAAACATTACAATACGTTTAAATTGTCTAGCTAAGTCTAAATCAACATCATCACCATTTTCTTTAGAACAATCTAAAATAAAATTTTCTAAAATAATAGTAGGATTTTTGGTTGATACAAAATCTTTATAATAGTTTTGAAAATTATTCTTTAATAATTCTACAGACTCTTCAATCTTTCGGAAGGCTCGATTTGCCCGAGGAATCATTTTCTTAGCTTGTTGAATTGATTGAATAATAATATCAGAAAATTTAGAAATATCAATATCGGGGCTAGTAATAACCTCGTAAATTTCATAAGATGTTTTGTATAGCATATTAAGAAAAATTAATAAGTATTTACTAATGCTTTCATCAATTTTAACATGAGTATAAATCATTTTAATATCAAAATTACAAAATGGGAAAATTATAAATTCATGAGTTTTAGATGATTTTATAAATGAATCAGATAAATTATCAATGTCTTCAATATATTTTTTATATCTAATTAAATTTTTACAAATATGAATACAATCTTTTACAATTTTATGTTCTTTAACTACTTTATAATGTCGTACAAGGTTTTCATCTGGAATTTCTTCATCAAATAAAAATTTACAATCTTCAATAAAACCTTTAATATTTTTTTTATATGTTGTTGTATCAAAAATAGTATTAATTACTTTGACATACATAGTATTATGGAAAGATTCTAATAATCGGTAAATTCTTTCAACATTAGTTTTTAATTTTAGATATTTATCTTTAATAATATTTATATCTAAAGATTTTTCATCACCCAACAGTTGGTTAAACATTTCTGCCATGCCTTGTTGATCAATATTTTGTTTTACAACTTTAACTCGATTATTTCCGCGACCCATTTTTATATAAGTATAATAAGGTTAATAATATCAAATTAATATATACTTTTAAAAATATTTTTCAATTATATATTAAATAAATAACATTATTTTTAATATAAATAAATACTTTATAAGTTTATAAAATATATAATATTAATTATATTATAATGAGTAAAAAATACGATTTAGTAGATATTTCTACTACTTTTAATAAAACAATTAAAAAATTAATTAATATTATTAATAATTCTATTTCTGATAATATTTTATTTGATACTATTAAAAGAAGAACCTCATTAATTATTAAATCACATCCTTTACTTCTATTAGAAGAAGCCGGATCTAAAATTTTTCAATATCGAGATTTTATTAAAAATGAATCTGAAGAATTATTTTTAGAATTAGAAGATACTGTAATGAATCATGATCAAATGCAAGATTATATTAAAGATAATCAAAATGATAAGCAGGACATTGTAATGCTATTAGGTATAGTTAAAAGTGTATGGTTTAAATATTCTAAAGAAGAAAAAAAAATTATTCAAGGTATGTTAAAGGTATTACTTTCTGAATATTGTAAATTTTTAACTACTAAAAATTAACTTGTTGATGTTTCATCCATATTTTGCCAAAATTTTTCTAAATCTTTATCATCACTCATATAATCCGATATTGGTCTTGTTTGTGTAATTTCCTTATTATCAAACATATTTTTTTCCTCTTTTGGTAGATTATCTATCGAAGTATGTTTATTATTATTATTATGTTTTAAAGTATGAATCATATTATTCTTTAACTTTAAATTAGTACTTTTTTGTTGTTCTTGTTTTAATTTATATTTATTCTCTTTATCTTTTACATGATTTAAATCAATCGGTTCTTCCATAGTATCATCCGCCAATGCTTCATTTAATAAAAAATCATGAATATCGTTTAGATTAGAATCATTTAAAAATGTTGATTTTTTTTCAGGTTCTGTATTTTCATCATCAGGAGATTCTTCATTATATGGTGATCCCTCACATAATGTAATTAAATAATTAATTATATTATATGTACCAATTTCAATATGATTATCGGTTGAATTAATTAAGGCCGGAGTATTCTTAATAGTTGGGGGTATCGATTTAAAATTATTTTTATTTAATAATGTTAGGCGAATATAAAAATTAGATTGAATAATCTCCTGATAATTTAAATTAAGAAATTTAAAAAGATTTTTATTATTTTTATTTTGTGTTTGTGGTGAATCTTTCACAATAATTTGTAAAGTAATTAAATTATCCATAATTTTTTTAGTAAATTATTATCTAAATATTAATATACATTAAAATAGAATTTAAAAATGTATTCAAGAATAATTTTATATATTATATTTGCACTAATTTCTATTGGGATTGGTATTGTATTATTATTACTTGCAGATGATAAGTTTGAAAAGAAACTAGATGGATTTGTAGCTAAATTTTTTAGTGCTTATTTTGGTTTTCAATTTATATTATTGCCTTTTTATGTTAAATATATATTATAAATAAAAATTGAATTATTTATAAATTTAAATATAACTTAGTATTATTATAGTATAAAGAAAAGTTTAATATTTTAAATTCTATAATGGAAGTAAAAAACATTAAGATTAATGATTATTCTATTAAATTTAATGATTCTAAATATAAAAATATATTAGAAAAAAACAAACATTTATTACCAACCTTTACAAAATTAGGATTAGAATTTCAGCTAATAAATTCAAATGAAGCTTTTGCAAATGCTATTCGTGTTATTTTTAATGATGAATTATTTGTAAAATATTTAGATGTATCAATTTTTAATATTAATACAGATGATAAATACATTTTACCTGATAACATTATTGAAAGAATTGCATCAATTCCATTATTACAAAATACTAATATTAATAAAAAATATAAATTACAAATTACAAATAATACTAATGATATTATTAAAATTTATAGTAAAGATTTAAAACCGATTGATAATTCTAAAGTATTAGACTTTAATCCTAATATTTTAATTTGTACATTAAAACCAAATAAATATTTAAGTATTAATAATATTGCAATTAATCAAGATTATGGTTTTAATAATAATATATTTTCATTAGGATCATTTAAATATGAAATTATTAATACTGATTTTAAATCTTTATCTTTAAATACAAACTGTACAGATTTTCAATTAGAATTAATTCCTAATAGTAATATTAGTTTAAATGATTTAGTTAATCTTATATATGATAATGTATATATAAGATTAAAAAAAATTCAAAATGATATTAATACATATCAATTAGAAAATCATTCAACTGATATTTCCAAAATTTTAACAGATTTATTTATTATTAAATCAAGTAATTCAAATAGTACTGATCAATTATACGAAATTCATATAATTAATGAATATAATACTATTGGTAATTTATTAACTAAATATATATATGAATTAGATAAAAATATTGAATTAGTTAATTATAAATTAGAACATCCATTACGCCATAAGATAGTTATTAATATTAAACATAATCAGTATAAAAAGCTATGTCATACTGCCATTGATAATATTTTAAAAGATTTAAATATATTTAAAACTATGTTACTTAAATATATTAATAAGAACTCATAATAAAATATGAAAGTTTATAATAAAAAATTATCTACATATGAATTTAAAATAGAATTATTGCATAAATATATTATTTTTTTAGAGAATCAATATAAAAAAAAATATGATATATTATCTAATGATATACATAATTTTATGGATTCTTATTTAATAAAAAGCAATCAAGACAATATTAGGCATTTAGTTAATTATAATTCATTATATATTAAATTTAAAAAATTAACTCAGCAATATAATAAATTACAGCAAGATTATAAAAATTTAGCTAATAATACATTAATATCCAATACTAGTAGTAATAATACTTCTCCGGATTTTAGACTTTCTAATTTAAATGTATTACGTTTTATGTAATATTAGAATTTATAATTTCTGGATTATAACCATTATGTAATCTTGTTTCTTGAGATCTATAATCTATAAATTCTTTTATTTTATCTTCAAATTTTACTTGAACTGGTCTAGGTTCTTTTTTTTGTTTGTTATTAAAATTTACATATAAATCATTTAATTTATCTTCAATAAATGGTTTCATTTCTACTTTTAATTCATCATCATGAATTAAATATTTTTTAAGATAATATATATACTTTTCAAAGTTTTCATTTTTTATTGAATCATTCATTCTAGTTAAATGATTTAATAACTCTTTTATAAATTCATCATATGTTAATGTATTCCAAGTAATTTTATGAGTCTTTTGATCAATCTCTAATATTAAATATTCATAGATTGGCTTTTTAAATCCTGGGAACATTAATAAAATTTTTAAATTATGATTATCTTCATTATTTAAATTAAAATGTAAATATTCTAAAATTTCTAATGTTCCTCGAAATAATGATTTAATTTTTTCTTGAGGACATAAAAATTTTTTTTTCATAGTCTTAATATATAAATCATCTCCAACATCATCTATAATCCATTTTCTTAAATAACTAAAATCAGTATCGCTAAATGCTTTAGTTTGTAAAGTTAAATTAATTATATTATTATAATTTTGAATATTATCTCCATTAATATTATTTTGATTATAATTACCATGAATATGAACATTATTTATATGTTTTTTTGTTTTTTCATGTCTTAGTTGATCTGCAGGCCATTTAAATTTAACATTACATAAATTACAATTATATTCTTTTTTGGGAGAATCACATGATATTTTTCTATTTTTATGCTCTTTTAATTTAGATTCGTATTTAAACTCTTTATTACATTTTGTACATTTATAAGCCATTTCTAAAATTATATAATTTCTGGATTACTCGTTATAATAAATCGGGAGATTCGAAGTATATATAACTATGAATTTAAAATTCAAAATAAAATATATATATACTTCGAATCTGGCCGTTTTAATCGGGATCGGGGGAAATAGAATTTTAAACTAAATTAAAAATTTTATTATTAATCAATTTAATAATAAATATAAATATTATTATAATACCATGATTAAAATTTTAAGTTGGAATATAGTAAGCTTAAGGGCAATATTAAAGAAAAATAATATTATTGAAAATAAAAAATTAGTAAAGAATACATTTGAAAATTTTATTAAAAAATATGATTTTGATATTTTATGCCTTCAAGAAATAAAATTATGTAAGAATACAATTAATGTTTTATTAGAAATATTGCCTGAATATCCATATAAATATTATAATATTCCACATACTAAAAAAGGGTATTCAGGCGTTGCAATTATAAGTAAAATAAAACCAGAATCATTTTCAATAAACTTTGATGATATCTTAGGAAGATATTTAAAAGTTAAATTTAAAAAATTTTATTTAATAAATTTATATGCAACTAATGCCGGCCCTAATTTAGAACGATTAAATGATAAACATGAATTTAATAAAAAGTTTTATTTAAAAATGCAAAAATTAAAAGATAAAAAAGAAACAATAATAGTAGGCGATTTTAATGCGATCCATACTGAAATTGATTCTTATGACTTTAAAAAACATTATAATAAATTAGCTGGTGTTACTGATATAGAAATTACAGATTTTAATAAATTAATAAATAATGGATTTATTAATGTATTTAGAGAGTTATATCCTAAAAAGAAACAATATAGTTATTTTACATATAGATGGCCAAGTAGAACTTCTAATAAAGGACTTTTAATTGATTTTGCATTAACAACAAAAAAAATATTTAAAAAGATTAAAAATATAAAATATTTAGAAGATATATATGGTTCTGACCATTTACCATTATTGCTAGAATTAAATATCTAAAGCACTATATAATCTTTTTTTTGTGTTTGATGTAAATTTGGATTAGACATAATAACATCAGAATCATCACAAATAATTTCAATTTCTGATATTGGGTCTGTATAATTCATATAGTTTGGACGATTATTTACTTTTTTATAGATATCTTCTAATTTTTGATATAATTTAGTATTTATATAAATTATATAACCCATAAATGTAGTATTTAATATAAATGATAAACAATGTAAAGCAATCATAAAAGAAAAATTGAATTTAAATATTATAAGTATATTAAATATAATTATTAATTAATCAAAAAGAATAAATCTAATGAGTAATATTAAAGAACAAGAGTTATTTGATATTTCATCAATCGATGAATTTCAATGTTATTTATTAGGTTATATTATTAATACTTCTTATATTGAAACTAAAAATAATGAAAATTATGATTTAGTTATCAAATTAAATTCCGGCGATACTATTAATAAATTGATTATTCAAATAATTAATAATTTATTAGATATATCCTTTTGGAATTTGTGCGAAGACAGAATTATAATTAGATCTAACTACGTAAGTAAAAATTATTTATATTTAATTAATCCCGAATTATTATTATCAAAATGTAATTTGAATTTAATTTATGAATTAAATACATTTCCAAATTTATATCAACCAATTAATTTAGAAAAATCTAATAATTATTTATTTTGGGTATTTATTAGAGGATATATTGAAAAATCAAGTACAATTTCATTTCTTAATAATATTCCTAAATGCATAATTACATTTACTAATAAAAAATTTATGAATGATTTTTTATTTTACATTGATATACCAAATAATGCTATTTGTCAATTAAAAGATAATTTATTTTCTGTAGAATATAATTCAACTAATTGTATTGATTTATTAGGATTAATTTATAAAGATAAAAATAAACGTTTATATAATAAATCTTTCTATAATTTATTTAAATCTTTGATTAATTGGAAAAATATTTGCCAATCTAATAAATTAGTTTTAGATACGTGTAAAGTATATAAAATTGATCCCAATGCATTTATACCATCTAAAGGTCATGAATCTGATGTTGGTTATGATTTAACTATTATTAAAGAATATAAACAATTAACACCATCTACTATTTTATATGATACTGGAATTAAATTAAATGTTGATTATGGTTATTATATTGAAATTGTGCCCAGATCATCTTTATCTAAATCTGGTTATATTTTATCAAATTCTATTGGTATTATTGAAAAATCATATTCTGGAAATTTATTAGTAGCATTAACAAAAATTGATAAAGAAATGCCAGATTTAGTTTTACCATTTAAATGCTGTCAACTAATATTTAAACCACAAATATCTTTATTAATGAAAGAAATGGATAATACAAATACTTTAGAAAAAACAAGTAGAAATGGTGGTGGATTTGGTAGTACAAATAATTAATTTATTCAAGAATTAATTCGTAATGTTTAAGTTCTTTCATTAATAAAATACAACAATTATAGGGTAATTTAATATCTGGTAATTCATTATCTATTTTAATTAAAGTAATTAATAATGTTTTATTTTTTTGATTACTATCTACATGAGTTCCTAATATATATCCATGGGTTGATAATAAAGATGTGGGTTCTAATTTATAATAATAACCAAATTGTGGAATAATTTGTATACCAGTATCATAAATTATTATTTTATTTGATATCATTTTATGTAATTTAATTATTGAAATATTATAACCAATGTTTGATGCATGTTGTTTAATTGGCTTTTTAGCAGCTGGGTGAATTAAGTTTATCTTACATTTAGGTATAAAATATTGTAAAGTATCATTTTCATTATCATAATTAATATATCTATAATTAGATAAATTTAAATATATAGAATAAGTATATTCATCAATATCATTTTTATCAATATCGGATGGATATAATTGTGATAAGAAATTTAAAACATTATTATTAGTTAATTTAAGTACTAATTGATATTTAATTTTATTATAAATTTTTGGTTTACTTTCAATTTCATATGAAATTTGTAATTCGCTAGTTAATAATCGTAATACACGATCTATTAAAATATTATCAATATTTTCAGTTTTTCTAAAATATAACATTAATAATGGATATCGGTCATATATAGAATTAATATTTTTTAAATAATTTGTAACGTTTGTAGGTAAAATAATATTTGAATGTAATTCTATATATCCTCTTAAAAATTCTAAAATTTCAGTAGTGCTTAAATCTTGCAAATTATAAGAATCTAATGATAAAAAATAATTTTTGCCATAATTATAAAACATTGTATTATATAATAGTATGTGAGCATTCTTTAAATAATTAATAAAAAAATAAGTAATGTATTAAATATTAGTTAATCGTGTATATAATGTATATACATTTAATTCATCATCATTTAAATCTCTTTCATCTTCAATTGAAGAAAATAATAATGATAATATAATAAAAATAATATTATGATAATATTTAGTTTTATGTAAAAAGACTAATTTATATGGTATTGTGTCTGTAAGATCATTAATTGAATATTTATCAGAATGAGTATTCTTTAAGTATTTAAGTTTAGCTGGAAAGTTTATTAATTGTAAAACATTATGATAAATATAATCTAAATATTCTGTATTAAAATCATATAATACAAAATATAATTTAGAATTACATAAAGTTATATTTTGTGTATCCATATTAGTACTATATAAATATAATGTATTAATATAATATCCTCTAAAAAAAGAATATAAATATTCTTTTTTTAATTTATATAATTTTTTATTAAATTTATAAAAAAAATGAGTAATATTAATTATAGAAAGATTATTTAAGGATATATTAAGATCACAATCTGTATTTAATTGATTTATTAAATAATAAAATGATCTATATTTAATGGAATATTGTAAATTTGAATTCTGAATTACACTAGAAATAGTTTGATTATATATCTGATAATTATATAATGATATCTCTTTACCTATTTTAGATGCATTATACTTAGAAGTTTTAATATAATTAATTAGTTTATTAATTAGTCGATTTATGATTAAATATTGTTTGATTAAATACATATTAAAAAGTAAATTAAATATATTATATATTATATTTTAAATTTTGATAAATAATTATTTATCATTAAATTAAAATTATTTAGTAATCACATAAAACAAATCAATATGACAACTATAATTAAAGGCATAATTACTAAACGAGGTTTAGAAGTCCAAATAAAAGAATTAATTAAAAAATATAATAAAGATGGTTTAAAAAAAATTCAAAATAAATTTATTATAAAATATAAAAGTCCAATTGGTTCTTTTTATATTTCTAAGGTTTTATATTTTATACAAGATGATATTATTATTTTTCCAAGATTTCTAGGTTTTAATTTATATCAATCTAATATTATTAATAAAATAATTAATACTATAGAACATGGCGAATCTATTAATATGAATTATGTGGGAAAATCAAATCAAAATCAAATTAATATTATAAATTATATCATGGGTAATATTTATACACAAGAAAATTTATCTCTTGGTAAATGCGGTCTCACATTAAAGGTTCTTGCCGGTTTTGGTAAAAGTTTTATAGCAATGGATTTAATTAGTAAAATTAACCAAAAGACATTAATTATTGTCCCCAATACTTATTTATTAAAACAATGGGTAGAATTATTAACTCAATATTTTCCAGAAAATACAATTGGTGAATATTATGGTAAAACAAAAAAAGATGGAGATATTATAGTTAGTATAATTAATAGTTTAGTTAATGAAACATTTATATTAAAAGATTATCATAACAAAAAAATTAAATATATATACAATTATAAAGAATTTTTTAAACAATTTGGTTTTATTATTTTAGATGAAAGTCATGTATATTGTACAGATATATTTAAGGTTATTTATCATAGATTTCAATCATCTTATATGTTAGGATTATCAGCAACACCAGATGAAAGACAAAATAAATGTGATTTGATTTCACATGCAAATATTGGAAAAGTATTAGATGCTCATACATTACCAGATTTTATTCATAGTGATATTAAATTTACAGCAGATTTACATCTAATTAAATATAATGCACCAGATGAATATATTAAATTACATATTAACCCAACAACAAATATGATTTGTGTCCCGCAAATTATTGAAGATTTAATTAATGATCCATATAGAAATAAATTAATTTTAAATGAATTATTAACTTTATTTGAGTTAAAATTAAATATTTTTGTTTTTTCAGAGAGACGTTCTCATTTAGAATATTTATATAATCAATTTAATTATTTATTAGAAGAAAAATATACAGAAGATAATTATAATTCAAATTTATCAATTCCAGAATTAGAAATTAATAATAATTTAGTATTATATGGGGGTTCGACTGATGATGATATAGAGAAAGCTAAAACTAAAAGTAATATTATTTTTACAACATATAGCTATAGTTCTACAGGTGTCTCTATTGATAAAATGAATGCTGTTATTTTATCTACTCCTCGTAGATCAAAATCAAAACAAATTATAGGTCGAATTTTTCGATTAAATAAAGAAAATAGTCATGTTAAAAGAATTATAATCGATATAATTGATAATAAAAATGTTTTAAAAAATCAATTATATAGCAGGATGGATGCATATAAAGAAAGAGAATGTAATATATATAAAAAAAATATTAATTATAATGAAATAGAATAATTAATATTTTTTATTTAACGGCGAGATTTTTTAGATTTTTTGGATTTAGGGGCTTTTTTAGCTTTTTTAGATTTGCTAGCCTTTTTAGATTTTTTGCCACCGCTAACACCTTTACCTTTGGCATAATGGCGACGAGCGCTAGCTCCTTTAGCTGATTTTTTGACTCCAGCACGTCGACTTTTTCGTTTTCCGCCGCTTACTAACATTTTATAAATTCGGAGTTTTCAAATATATAACAATTACGATTTTATATTATTAATAAATAAAAAAATAATAAAAAAAATTAAATAATATTTGATATTTTTTTAAATTATTTTTTTATAATTTTTCTAATTTTGCAAAAATTTCTGCTATTTGGTTTTTTAAATTATTATTTTCATTTTGTAAATTTTGAATTAATATTTTTTGTCCTTCTACTTTTGTATTTAAAATTCGATTATTATTTTCTTGAATTTCTAATTTTTCTATTATTTTTTTAACACATCCAAATAAATTTTGATTAATTAAATCGATATTTAATTGTTTACAATCAGCTAACCCATTTGAATTAGATTGCATTATAGCATCTGGCATAACAGTTTCAACTTCTTGTGCTATCCAACCTAATAATGATTTAGTTAAGTCCCCAGCAGTAGTTATTTGCAATTCATTATCTTTCCATTTATAATTAACTAATCTTAAATTTTTAATATTTGAATAACAATTATCTAAATTAGCACTTATTATATCTTTTTTTAATCTTACATCTGATGTAGTATTGAATGAAGATTGATTGGTTGATCTATATATAGCACCAGCGCCATCAATTCTCATTCTCCATGTATCTGATTGATATAATCTAAATTCTGTATTACTATAAGACCCAACCCCACATGTATTATTATCACACCATGTAATTAACTCAGCAGTACCCCCGCGCAGACTTAATCCATACCCCGTATTAGTCATAGCAATGCGTCCAGTTGCTTCTATATTTGCACAATGAACATTTGCCATTCCGGTCCAATTACCTACAGAATCACATCTACCAAGACGAATACTATCATTATTACTTGCACCAATACCCCAATACTCTGGCCCTCCCCAATTACCAATATAACGACCAAAATTACCCATATCCGAAATATATACATAATTTGCAGCTCTCATATTTGTACTTACTCTAAAATCTCCAGAAACGTCTAATTTATAAGATGGGGAAGCGGTACCAATACCAACATTTCCACTATTTAATAGATTTATAACTGCATTTGTATGAAATCCTAAACTTAGTCTATTTGAATTTGAGTTACTACCTTGATAGTCAAAACCAATTTCTGCTTGATTACCTGGTGAATTATCCCTTCCTAATGTAAACCATTTAGTAGATCCCACTGATTGGGAACTATCTAATGCAGAAATCATCCGGGAAGTATCTGTGGAAGTACCAATACGTAAACCACCAGTGCCATTAATATCTAAAAATTGGGCATTAATATCCATAATGGGGTTACCTGTGTTATGATTCCAACTAATGTAATCAGTATAATTTCCACCCGCTCCATAGCATAACATTACAAAAGTATTAGCATCTGGTTGTCTCATGCCAAAATATCGATCAGATGAACTATGCCATAATAAATTTGTAACTGAAACTGGATTTGGAGTAATTGGAATTGTTTTTGTTGCCGGTGTTAATGCTAAACAGCCAGCAATTGTAGAACTGGCACCGGCATTTAATGCACCGCCAATACCAACACCACCAGTAACTAGTAATGCACCAGTTGTTGTTGATGTTGATGCAGTACTATTACTAGTAGAAAATGTACGTGCAGTTGTAATTAAACCAGTTGAAGAAATACGCAAATGCTCAGTATTATTTGTTTGAAGTACTAAAGCATGACTAGTTGATGGACCAAAATATGCAATACCAGGATTTGTAGTATTATTTACAAAAGAAACTAAATTAATAGTACCATCATTATGACTAAATCCATGGCCTGTAACCGATGTTCGTAATAATCCAGTTGTATTAATTGTACCATTAACATCTAATTTATATGCCGGAGAAGCAATACCGATACCCATATTACCAGATGACGAAACATTAAATCTCATTGCTGAATTATTATTATCCCATAGATAAAATGTATCAGGGGTTGATGCACCAGAGCCCCTTGTACCTAATTCCCAAGTTCGAACATCACTAATAAATTTAATGTTTTGTCGAGAAGTTGTAGTAGCATTAGATAATGTAATAGCATCACCAGTGCTATTTAATGTAATATTATTAAGATTTGTAACATTACGTGAACCATCTAATACAATAGCCTTATTTGCTTCTGCAGTACCAGCACCAGTTGTTAAATCAACATAATTTAATTCTGATGCTGATGCAGTTACTAATGTTCCATTTAATTGTAAACCAGTATTTGTTAAATTATGACTAGTAATATTAACATTACCCGATGAAGAAACTATTAATCGTCTTGTATTATTAGTATTTAAAGAAAAATCATGCGCAGTAAAACTTCCAATATCCTGATGACCTCCAGTATTTTGGATTGTTAATCTGAAAGTTGATGTACTAGATGTATTTGTAATATTAAATGGAGTGGAACCATTAGTAATAGTTAAACTAGCTGGTAGTGTCAAATTTCCAGTACTTGTGATATTAGGCTGTGCTGCAGTTTGTAAAGTACCAGTTAAATTAGTTGCAGTTAACGAATTGATATTAGTAATATTTCTAGAGCTATCTAATACTAATGCTTTACTTGCTTCAGCAGTTCCCACCGAAGTAATATCTAAATAATTAAGTTCAGAAGCAGTCGCTGTTATAGTTGTACCATTTATTGTTAAACTATTAGTTGATAAACTTGTTAGTGTACCTACTGTAGTAATATTTGGTTGGGATGAAGTTAATAAAGTACCTGTAATATTACCAGTTACCGTTAATGCACCTCCTATATTAACAGCACCCCCAATACCAACACCACCAGTTACTATTAAAGCACCTGATGTAGTATTTGTAGATGCAGTACCATCATTTAATAATGTTCTTCCCGCATTAATCATTAATGCATATGCATTAGTAATTATCATGTTAGTACCAGCCGCTGGTGCATTTGCAATATATAAAGTTGTTGCATTAGTTGTAGTAACACTGGGGTTTTGTGCAGCTAATGTAATTTGATTAATATGTTCTGTAGTTGTTAATGAAATGGTTCCACTAGTTGCAACACTAGTATTAGTTATAGTTATAATTCCATTAGATGAAGAAACTCCTTGATATGATGTTCCAGACCAATTAGAAGATGATTGTGCGTATAATAAATTATTACTTGATTTAATAGTTCCAACTACATCTAAACGAGTTGTTGGTGATGTCGTTCCAACACCAATATTACCAGAAGAATTAATTAATAATCGGAATGCTCCTGATGTATTATCATATAAATAAAAAGCATTTGGAGTAGAAAAAGTTGATCCACGGCTACCTAATTCCCAACTTATTGAATCATTAATAAATCTTAAATTTGTACGAGTTGCAGAATTTAAATTAGTTAATGTTATAACATCATTAGTTCCAGTTAATGATAATGTAGTTGCATTCGTAATATTACCAGTAATATTTATATTACCACCAACATTAACTGAGCCACCAATACCAACACCACCAGATACAACTAAAGCACCAGTTGTTGTATTAGTAGAAGCAGTATTGCTAATAGTAGATAACGCATGTGAAAAATTAAAAACTGGAGCAGAACCATTTAATGTTAAAGTAGTAGCGCCTTGATTATTAATCGTTACATCCATATAAGAATTACCACCGCTATTTGTTAAACGTAAACAGTTACCTGATAAATCACTAACTTCTAATTCTTGATTAGGTGAAGTAGTACCAATACCAATTCTTCCTGTTGTTTTTTTAATTGTTAAATATCTTGTTGAATTTACAGCTAATCCAAAATCATTATCAGTACTTGTACCAATATAATTTGTATCAATACCATTTGTAGATGTAATAATTTCAGAAGTTCCTCCTGTTGTATATTTATGAGAAAGACCAGTTATTGTATTTGCTAAAAATAATTGACCTGTTGATAAAGTAAAGTTACCAGTTGATGTTATCGACCCCATATTAATAATATCTCGAGAAGAATCAACAACTATAGATTTATTAGCAGATACAGTACCAGCAGTTACACCTGATACAAAATTTAATTGATTAGCAGTTGCAGTTACTCCAGTTAATCTATTTAATTCAACTGTAGAAGAAGTCAAACCAGTTAATCTATTTAATTCAACTGTAGAAGAAGTTAACCCAGTTAATTTATTTAATTCAACTGTAGAAGAAGTCAAACCAGATAATCTATTTAATTCGGTAGCAGTCGCTACTACTAAAGCACCATTTAATTGTAAACCAGTTGTAGTTCCATTATGTTGTGCAATATTTAAATTACCATTAGATACAAGACTAGTTAATGTGCCAACTGATGTTATATTTGGTTGGGCTGCTGTTTGTAAAGTACCAGTTAAATTAGATGCAGTTAAATTGTTAATGTTTATAATATTTCTAGAAGAATCTAAAATTAAAGCTTTACTTGCTAATGCCGTCCCAGCAGTTGCATTATCTAAAGAGGATAAATTATTAAGTATAGATGTAGTAAATGGGATTCCATTAACTGTTAAATTAGTTGATACCAAACTAGTTGCTGTTAATGAATTTAATCCACTAGTCACATTGCTAGATGCATTTAAAACTAATGCTTTTGATGGTTGTGCAGTACCGCCTGTTACACCAGCAGTATAATTTAATTGAGTATCAGTTCCATTAAAACTGAAACCAGAAATTTTAAAACTTGTGATTTGATTAATAATAGTCATATTAAATTCACTTTATTACCTTTGTATAATTAAAATGATTTATTATTTAAAAGTAATGTAATGATTACAATAAAATTATATTTTATAAAATATATAATATATAAATAAAAATTATTTGATTTAGTTAATTATTAAAATAAATTATTTTATTATAATAATTATAATTATTAAATAATTTAAATCATGATTCGACAAAATGTTTTACTATCAAATGCTAATAAAAGTAATGTATATAATTTAAATAATGATATAACATTAAATTTTCCAACTAATTTATTTTTTAAACCCCCGCAATTTATTGAACTATTAAATATGGATCTAAATGCTGAAATTAATTTATTTGGAAATACAAATAATTCATTATATATTGAATATAAAGGACAAAAACATTTAATTTACATAGAATATACAGTTGCATTAAAAACAGATTATCAATTAGCACAAACTGTAAAATTATCATTAAATAATCCAAAAGATCCTAATGATCCAACAGTATCCTTACCATATATTGGAAATGATTTAACATTTGATGTTAAAGAATCAGCAATTGAAAACGTTGTAACAAATTTTAAAATAGAAAGAGAATCATTTACAACTGCTTATACAATTACATGTACTAATAAATGTATAATTGATTTTAATCATAAGGATTCAATAGGTCCAATTTTAGGATTTGGTAATGGTACTTATGTAGGAGTTACTGAAATAGCAGGCACCTCTACTCAAAGTATTAGTGCATATAATTATCTTGATGTAATTAATGCATCGGGGTCTACAGATGCTGGAGAGCCAGCCGGTTCATTTCCTAATTATAATGATGTTAATTGTAAAATGGTTTTATATAATTCTGATAAATTAATTATACCTAATAAATATAAATCTAAAGATACTACAATTAGTTTAAATCCTGGATTAGGTACTAAACAATATGAAAATATTGGAGAAATCTTAAGTTTAATAGAAGATCAACTTAATGATTATAAAAATGAATTCAATCCTGTTGCTAATTTTTTAGTATCGTATGATAATATAACTACTAAAATTACTATAAAAAACACGACAGGTGCTAAATTTGGTCTTGGTTTTGATTTTAGTAATATTACTAAAGATAGAATTATGACATCATCTAATGGAACTTCATGGTCAGCAACACCTTCAATTACAAATAATGATTGGAGTTCAGTTGCATATGGTATTGTATCTGAAAATGATATTTTAGTAGCTGTTTCAACATCAGGAACAGGAGATAGAATTATGCGGGCATCAAATAGTACAACTTTTTGGACTACGGTTACATCACCTGCTGATAATAATTGGACTTCAATTACTTGGTCATCAGATTTATCATTATTCTGTGCCGTAGCATCTTCTGGAAATACAAATAGAGTAATGACATCACCAGATGGAATTACTTGGACATTACAAACTTCTGCTTCTAATAATGATTGGAGATCAGTAACATGGGGAGGGGCGGGTGGTCAAAAAAAATTTGTAGCTGTATCATCAACAGGTACTGGAAATAGAGTTATGACTTCAGCAGATGGTATTACATGGACTAGTAGAACATCAGCTGCTGATAATTATTGGAATTCAGTAACATGGTCTCCAGGATTAGGATTATTTTGTGCTGTTGCTTCATCAGGTACCGGAAATCGTGTTATGACTTCACCAGATGGTATTACATGGACTAGTAGAAATGCATCAGATAATTATGATTGGCAATCTATTACATGGTCTCCTACATTAGGTATATTTTGTGCAGTTGCATCTTCGGGAGTAACTCATAGAGTAATGACATCTACAAATGGAACAACTTGGACCCGACGACATGCTGCCGCTGATAATGATTGGAAATCAGTAACTTGGTCACAAGCATTAGGTTTATTTTGTGCAGTTGCAACATCTGGCACAATTAATAGAATAATGTATTCTAGTAATGGTACTACATGGACAAGTATTGCAAATGCTCCAATTAATATGGATTGGAATTCTGTAATATGGGCAGATGGTAATATTAATTCATTTGTTAGTGTAGGTTCAAGTTTTGGAAATACATCAGGATCTTTGCATTATATTTTAGGATTAGAACAAAAAAGTTATTATGATTTATCTGACATTATATCAATTACAGATATATTATGTTATGAAAATATTTTTGCAGATGATTATATCTTAGTTTGTTCTGATATTGTAAATAATGCAACTGATTTAAATGTAATTGGTATAGGTAACGCAGACAATATTAAAAGTAATAATATTATTTTTGCAGTTCCATTATCACAGGCAAAACATTTTAGACCAGTTGATAGTTCATACTATCGAATAAATATATCTGCATCTAAATTTAGTTTAGGTTATAAAAATAAAAAATTTACATCAACTAATCCAAATTTTGTTAATTTTTATTTAAGATTATTATCAGGAAGACATATAACATGTACAAGTCAATATACAATGCAATTATCTTTCTTATTTTAATTTATAAAAAAAATTGAATACTAATATATTTAATTATAAAACATGTGTGAAAGATCTTACGAAAGATATGATGAAAATGAATATTTTCTTAAATATTTATCAATTCATCCAATTTTGATTTATTCATTAAAAGAAGTTGATAAGAAAAAAAAAGAATTGCAATTATATTTATTAGATGAATTTAATAAAGAAAATATCACATATGATGAATTAAATGAAAAATATACTATAATAATAGAATATGAAAGACAAGGTAAAATTGTATTAGATACACTTAGATATCAACATAAAACTATTGAAAAATTAATGCTTGAATCTTATGAAACTAATATGACTAATATATATAATTTGATAATAAAAAAAAATGAATAAAATTAATAATTTCTATAATTATTCTATTCATGAATTATACAAACTTCCAAGAATGTATTAATTATATATTACTAAGATTAAATATGAATCTTAGTAAAAATTTAAAAGATTATGAAACCAGATTATATAAAAATACAAAAAATAATAGTTATTCGATTTATATTATAATTTATATTTCATCAAAACAATATCAATTTAAATTTATAATAAATAAAATAAAAAATAAAAATGAAATTGAAAAATTAATTAATTCATTATTTGATAAGATTGAAAAAGAATGTTTTTCTAATTTTTAATTTTTTTAACTGCATGATTTTAATTCTGGATTACCATTATCCCATAATTTTAATAAATAAGTTAAATCAAAATCACCGGCATTTTTATTAATTTGATATGAATTACTAAATCCCATACAAGGTCCATCTAATTCTGATTGAGGTTTTAACCATAAAAAATAATCAATAGAATCTTGTGGATTTATATCTGGTAATTCTCCCATTCCGCCAGATATTAAATTACACCATTGATTATCAGAACTTGGTCCATTCCAATTACGACTTGTATCTATAATACAGTTGTAATTTTTTCCAGATAATTGTTTAAATCGTTTACATGCATTTATCATTTCATCATTTTTTCTATAATTTGATAAATTTAATGATATGCCTTTTATTTTTTGATTAGGGTCTATTTGATTAATTAAATTAGTAACTTTTTTGACTTCATCTTCTCCGTAAATAACAACCCAATAACCTATATCAATATATATTTTAGCATTTGGATTTTGAGATAAAATATTAATTGCATTTTTTATATTTTCTGGATATTTATTTTGCTGACCACATTTATTATCTAAACTTAATGCAATTGCATCAGGTTCAATAATATAAATAACCTCATTATCACCAACTGTATTTTTTAAATTTTGAACATAAGTATTATAATCTTGATCATTTTTATTTGATCCAGATGATGAAAATCCTGCTTCGCAATCTTTATTTGGTAATGCATATAAAATTAATGTATTAGTTAATCCATTACAATTATCTAATGCTGTTTTTACATTATTTAATGCATTAGAATCTCTATCAGTTACCCAGATAGGAAGTGGTATTTGGCTTAATATATCAAATTTAGATTTATGTTCAGGATATTGATCGCTTAAACTTTGATATTTATTATGAGAAATATAATTACATAAATCATTTCCGAAAACATTTAAATTTAAAAAGGAAATAAATAATTTTAAAAATAAGAGTCTTGAATAAAAATTCATATTAATATTTTTTAATGATAAAAAAATGATAAGATTGATTAAATAATAAGTATATTAAATAAAATAAAATAATTTAGGAATGAAATTATTTATATAAATCTCCATGATATTTAATCAAAAATTGTTTTATATCTTTCTGATAATCATCCATTAAATATAATAAAATATTATAAGAATATAAATTCTTAATATATTTATCATCGATTAGATATTGAAGTTCAATTTTATTTAAATAAATTTGTATTAATTCATTCCATATATCTTTATTATATGAAATACTTAAACCTTGCTTAATATAAAATAATTCATGATAATTAATATTATCAGTATTATTTGATGAAGAACTAATTATACTTGGTAAACAAGATATATTATTTAATTCATTATATAATAAATTATTAATATCTTTAAAATTTATTATTGTATCATCTGATTTATATATCATTAAATAATTTTTCTTTTCCTTTTTTATATTTACAAAATAAAAATGTAAAAACATAGTATTATATATAATTAATTTAGTCTTAAATTATAAATTTTTTTCTAATTTAATTTTTAATTGTTCTTTAATTTTATTTTTTCTTTCAGTTGTATATTCTTTTTTAGTATCTTCAATTTTGCTAAGTTCTTTTTCATATTTATCAAAAAAGTCATTAGTTTCTGCATTTAATAATTCAATAGACTCTTGATACATTTTATTAATATCAGTTAAATTAGAGTGTGGATGTTTTTCTTGATATAAATATTTAACATATATACTATAAATATATTTATTTTTCCATAATTCTTGTTTTCTTTGATTATGAATTAATTCATTTCGATATGAATCACTTGGCCTAACTGTACTTTTCCAATTTAAATATTTAGTAAATGCTTTTGTGCTAAATAAACCAAAAGCAACTATATATTTACTAACAATTGGATATGTTCTACAAAATACTTTAAATTGTTCTTCATTTTGAACAAATTTAATTCTACCTGGTATATCTAAATTTGCATAATTAGAATCATTTAAAATTTTTTCTCTATTAAATTGTAATAATTGCTTTGCTAATAAAATATGACTTTTATTAAAATCATCAATTTTTTTTAAATCTTCTAAAGAATAATTAGTTTTAATAATTTTAAATTCAGTAGAATCTAACATTATTACTTTTTTTTATACAAAATTATATACGTTATTATATTATAATTTTAAATAAAATATTTATTATGTTATATTTATTCTAAAATTAAAATTATTTCATTATGTTTTATAAAATGGCAATTCTTAATTCAAATTTATCATATTCTTTAGTATTAAAATTATTATCTAATATTTCAAAATTTTACATTATTATTACACCCACAGTATCAATAAATTATTATATAATTTATCTTATATTAGATACTGGCCATTCTATTAGAGAATTACAAGATTTAAAAAATATATTAATTTATAATTATGTATATAATAAAATTATTTATAAAATTTTTAGATTATATTTATTAAATTATACTAATTTATCATCTAAGTATATATTAATTGATTATGCATTTTATAATTTGAATAATATTAAAATATATAATTATTTAAAAAGTCGCAAATATTTAAATATTTTGCAAATTAATAAAAAACTTAAATTAATTTTATATAATTATTTTTATGATTTAAAAAAACAAATATTTTGGATATATCATAAAAATGTAAATTTTTTACTTTTTATTAAAAATTATGTAATTAATTATAATAATAATGTAATATTATTAGAATCTAATCAAATAAATAAAGATTCTAAACAAATATCTTCTTTATTCAAACATAAAACATCTAATTATTTATATATATTAATTGATTGTATTAATAATTGTAATAAATCTATTATATCTAATATAATACAATTTATTCAAAATAATTTTAAATCTATAAAACAAAATTATAATATCTTATTCCTATCCATAGATAAGATTATTGAATCAAATTATCGTAATAATTTAATTACATATTTTACTTTCTCTAATTTATTATATAATTAAAATTGAATTTAAAATAAGTAATATTGTATAATATAACTAAAGTATGAAAATAACTAAGATTTTTGATATTACATTAAATATTAATAATATTAAAGATATCTTTACAAAAGACATTAATCAAAAATTATTATTATTAATTGAAAAAAAATATCAATACAAATGTTATTTAAGTTCATATATATTAAAAATTAATAAAATTATTAATAGATCTTTATTAGAATTTAATCAAAATGATTTAAATTGTTCATTTAGTATTTCAATTCAATTTGAAGCAGAGTGTTTAGTTTTTAATAAAAATGAAGTAATATTAAATATGAAAATTCAAGAAATAGTTAATAATAATCTTATTTTAAAAAATACAAAAACACCTGAATTAAATGAAATTATCATTGCTTTAATTAAAAATAATCAAGATCTATCAATTTTTACTAAAGATGATATAATTCCAATTATTGTTGGTAAAGTTAAATATTCCTTAGGATCAGATAAAATTACTATTAATGCATATCCATTTATTCCAATAATATCAAATGTTACATATTATCAAGTAACAAGTTTAAATAAACAACAATTAGAATTATTACAAGAAACTATCTTACCATATATTGAATATGAAGAACAAATTAAAAAAGATTTATTAAATACTGAAAATAATAATTGGGAATATTTTAAAAATTTAGTATATCCATATGTAAATCCAATTGATTCCAAATCAAAACCTAAAATGATAAATTTATTAGAAGTAATTAATAATTCAGAAAAGTATATTGATAAAATCATTACTTTTGATGATAAATATGATATATCTACATGCGAACTTTGCATTTATGATGATCATAATTCATATATTAAAAATAATTCATATATGGTATTTTATGAATTATGTAAAAAATATTATTTATATTTAAAATTAATTAATGATTTAAGTATAAATTATAATTCTGAAAAATTAATTAAATCCAATAGTCAAATTTTTAATATTTATAATAAATATAAAAAATAAGTTAAGAAATGGAAAAATCAATAGATAATATTAAACAAAATATTTGTCATCGTTGTTTACAATTTAATAAAGATACATTAGTATCTATTTTAAATTTTTTAAAAAGAGAACATTTAGATTTAAAAATTTTTAAACAAAATTCGGATGGTATTCGAATTAATTTAGATGATTTAGATAATACTATTATTTATAAATTAAATAATTATGTTGAATATAAATTAAATGAAGAAAAAAAATGATTATTTAATAGCATTGACTAAATCACTAATATCATATTGATATGATATCGATGATTTATTATTACTTCCAATTTTTTTTTCGGAATTACTTTCATGAATAATATCTTTAATAATTTTAATATCATAATCAGATTCACTATCTGATTCTATTTCAGATTCACTATCTGATTCTATTTCAGATTCACTATCTGATTCTATTTCAGATTCACTATCGGAATATATACTATTTGATTTAAATGAAGAATAATCTTCAGTATCTTCGGATACTGAATCTGAATCAGAATAATTATCTACATCAATTTTACTAAAAGCTTCTTTTTGAAAAAGTAATAAAATATTTTTATCAAGATTAGATTGAATAGTTTTTGATATATTTATTATATCTTTATTATCAGTTTGACTGTTTGATAACTTATCTTTTTTTAAATAAAATTGAATTGTATTTAACATAATATTCTATTTATTATACATTATATTATTTAAAATATATTAATTGTAATAAAAAATGAACTATTTTTTTTCAACATAGACATCACTATTTGTTATATAAGTATAATTAGTAAGATAATTAGAATGATCAGGATTATAATAATGTTTATTTTTAGTATTATATTTATTTACATGTTTATTTATTTGATTAGTTGGATTAGTTTTTTTTTCTTTAGATAAATTTACAGGCGCTAATATATAAGAATAAATATATTTGTCTTTAATAGAATTTGATGGTTTATTATCTTTATTATTCATTATTGATAATAAAATTTTGATTAATAGAAATTTGATTAAATATATAAATAATACAGTTAAAAATAATTATTATATTATAATAATAATAAAATTAATTAAATAATTATAATATTTATATTATAATATTATCATTAATTAACCAACATGTCAAAATTAGGAACTTATCGATATATTGATAATGAAAAACTTAAAAGAAAATTTGAAGTAACTAATATTTTAGAAAACCAAAATATATTAGATGATTATTATAAAAATACATTAAAAGATTTTTCCCCAGATCCTGCAACATTTGCTTATGAAGAAGCACGAAAAAATTATGATTCGGTTGGAAAATTAAATACTCATTATTATGGTCGTCGTAATGATAAAGAACCATTTCAAAATGATTTATTTTTAGGATTTACAGATAAAGATCCAAGATCTATTCATAATGGACCACTAATGGGAAAATATCAAGAACAAATATGGAGTCGAAAAGATGATTTTAAATATTCTTTTAAAGATGATTCTGATAATTCAGTTCCTACATCAGGAATATCAGAATCCCAAATGCAAAAAAATAAAAAAAAAACATATAAAGGATTTCAAGAAAGATTTAAGAATTATGATGAATCATCAGATGCATGGACACCTGGATTTAAACCTATAAAATCTGATATGTCTAAAGTATATTTACATGATGTCGATGATACAATACCTGATTTAAGTAAAATTAAAGATTTAGGTAATCGACGTGATGTTGTAAATGAAATATCTTTGCGTGCATTACCAAGCGGATGGGATGCTGTGCCGGATCAAAAATATAAAATAGCAAAATATACTAAATTATTATCTCAAATGAGTGTCAAAGATATTGATATTCTAAAAAATAAAAATGAACAAGAAAAAGATAATAAACAAAAAGATTTAGATGCTGAACAAAAATTATTAAAACAGCTAATATTATTAACTGAAAATTATAAAAATAAAAAATTAAGTGATTTCTCAAATCAAGATATTACTTATAAAATATCTAAAGTAGATCAACATCGATCAGTTAATAAAAATCAGGAACATTTTAAAAATAATGAAATATTAAATACGGAAATAGATGATAAAAAAGGTTCATTAAGTGATACATTAAATTCTAAAATTTTTAGTAATAAAGAATATGAAAATTTAAGTGAAATTTTACATAAAGCATTAATGTCTAATAAACTATCTGAATTAGATAAAGGAAATAATAAAGAATTATCTAATCAAAAACAAAAAGTTAAAGATGATATTTTATCAGAATTATTACGACAATCAATTAAATCGAATAATGAAAATTTTATTAATAAAGGGAATAACAAGGAATATCAAAATAAAAAGTCTACAATCAATTTACTTAACAATAAGAATTCAGAATTTATATTTTATAATAATGAAATTAATAAAAATTATATTCAAACAAATGATAATAATTATGAGGTTATTAATTATTCTAAAATAGCATCGCAGTTTACTAATAATTACGATTCAGTACAAACTAGTATTGAAACTAAATTACAAAATTTTAATAATGAACAAAATAACCAACATAGAAAACCTAATCATCAATCTAATGATGCTTTACACCAAGATGATTTCGAAACAGATGCCGAATTTAAAGAATCAGGACAAAAAGATCGTAGATTAGGCATACACGGTTCCAAATATTTATTTAGAGAAAAACAATATGAAAATAGTATGTCTGATAATTCACTTAATGATAACACAGGATTTAAATCAAAAAATAATATATTTAAAAAATAAAAAATTATTTATACTGGTTTATAATATTATTGTTGATTCATTGGCAGTCGATTCTGTACTTTTTGATTATTATTAGATGAACATATTGCTCCAAGTAAATATTGACTTCCTGGTATAATACATAATAGTTTAGGTGCAAATAGTAATAGACATAATATTCCTCCTATTATTAATACCCATACCATTCCAAAAGTATCAATCATATTATTAATTACACTTGATATTCCATCAACTACATCAGATATTACAGTATTTAAATTAAATCCAGTTATTGATTGAGTTGTTTTATCTTCTAATGTACTTTGTAAATCTGTTATACTGGTTGATAAACTAGTATTTGATAAAACACAACTATTTACTACTTTATTAACAACATATTGACTTACTGAAAATGAGATACGACTATTATCAATATTTTCAAATTTTATAAGATTATTAAACATATTTTGATCATTTGAAACATTAGCAAGACATTCTGTTAATGATTTCATATTTATATTTGTCTTTATGCTAGAAACTATATTATTAATTTTATCTATTTCATTAGTATTTGCAATACCCAAGCCATCCATTTTTTGCTCAACTGCTGATTGTAATTTACTTTCAAACTCTTGTATTAATTTTGCCTGTATTTCATTACCAGATGTACACATAGCATTTAATGATAATCTAGCATCTTGAACTGCTTTAACATCTAAAGTAGAACCCGAAATACCACTAAATATAAATTGATTATCATTTAAAGATTGTCTATTTAATGATGATGTATCGCATTTTGAACTAATATCAACTATTACATCTGTTAATATATCAGTTACAATATTATTTTGTTGCTTTATGCTTTGTTTTGAACCACCACTTCCCATAATTATATATTAAGTTAATTAAAATAAGTATATATTATAATATATTATTTTATCTAAAAAATATTTTACTTTGTCTTTTAGGTTGGAAAAATAAATATTTAATAATAATAATACTAATAATTAATAAAAATATAAATAAGATAAATAAATCTTCTTCATATAATAAATAATTTCCAAATTCAATCGGAATTTCCATATTTAAATCACGTACAAATTGTTTAATAGATGAATTATCAATATGGAATAATGATTCTTTACTAGAACGATTATTTGATTGTTGATTGTTATTTTGGGGAGTATTATTTGAGGGAGTATTATTTAAAGGAGTATTATTTGAAGTATTACAACTTTGAATAAGATTTGTTTGAATTTTAGAACGATCGACATTTTCAATTAATATTTTATTATTTGCAGATACTTGATAACATTCAGGACATGCATCTACTAAATTTTTCATACTTTGTGTCATATAACCACCATCTGTACATGTTTTGCTCCAACAAATTGCCCTATTATTATTACCATATAATAAAGTTTCTAATTCATCAGGTACTATTTTACGCATATTATCATCAAAACACCCGCAAAATGTTGTATCATCTAGATGTGTTTTACAATAATTAATAACTCCCTGATCACATTCTGGAGAATTTTTTATACACCAATCTTTACAAAATGAAGTAGTTATATTATTTTTATTATTACAAAATGATTTAATAGAATCTTTACAATTAGGCTGATTATTACTTTGTAAACACCAATTTGTACATGTGTCGATATTATCTTTATCATCCCAATGTAATTGTTGATTATTACATTTGTTATATAAAATACTACGATTATTATCAATATACTTTTTACATTCGGGATATTTATTATAAGATGATAATTCAAAATTATTTGTATTACAATTAATTGTATTATAAAAATCATCCCATGTTCTATAAAAAATTCGTAAATATCCAGTATAATAGGTGTTCTTTAAATCAACATATATCCAATTTTTTGCATCGAATTCTAAACCTCCAGTGCAATTACGATTAAAACACTTAAATCCATTTGATGTAAATTTGTTACATTCTTTCCAAAATAATTTATAAAATTCAGTATATTTACCAGTGACTGTAGATCCTGTCCATGTAGTAAAATTACCAGATATCATATCACTATTAGTATTACTATGCCAAGCACAATCAGATCTTTGTATCGATTCATTATTATATCCATCAAATTCTATAATTCCGCGACTTAAATCACCTAAGTTATCCTGCTTAATTTCATATCCAGATACAGGATCATGAAACCAATCATCCTGTTTTGGCGCCTTATTCTCTCCACCATTAATATTTTTATTTGCAATAACAGTATTAAATACTATTGGGTCAATTAGCCAATATTTATCATTAAAAGAGGCAATCCCAATTTCTTTAATATTTGGTATATCCCAAACAGTTGTCATTTATATGAATAAATAAAATTGAATATTAATTGAATTGTATTTAAATATTAGATAATATATTAATAAATATATTCTTTAGTGTGTAATTAATAATATGAACACTTATAACTATCTTCAAGAAAAATCAGATAAACCATTTAATTACATTAGATCATATGTTTATAAAAATTATATCAAAACGGTAATTGAGAATTCAATTCAAGAAAATGAAAAATCGCGAATTATGTTTATTGCTAATAGATTTAAATCTAATTTTGAGAATCCAATGTCTTTTGAATGTAATGGATTAATTGTAGAACATGATAAACTGACTAATAATTATAAATTTTTAGTAATTCCAATCCCGTTATTTAATTCACAAAGGTTAATCAAAAATGAAATTGAATATCATTATAATGCAAATGAATATAAATTATATAAAGTATATGATGGAACAATTATTAATTTATATTATTATAATGGAGAATGGAAAATCTCTACTAATAAAGCATATGATGCTAATAATTTAATCTTCATTAATAATAAAACATACAAAGATATTTTATTAGAAATTTTAACATACTATCCTGAATTTTCATTTGATTATTTAGATAAAGATAAATGTTATACATTATGTATGAAATATTATTTATATCATCCATTTATTGAAAATGTTCATATGAATAATAATAAATTAATCTTTTTACAATCAGTAAATATGAACGAATTTAATAATAATAAAAAATTAGTAATTAATGAAACTGAAAATATTGGATTACCTATTAGTCAACAATATAATATTAATCAATTTGAAAGTTTTTCTCATATTATGACTAGTTTAAATAATGAAATTACTCGTTTTAAAAAAGAAAAAACATATCCTAACTATGAACCAATCTTTGGTATTATTTTAAGATCTAAAAATTATAGCAATACTAGAAATTATTCTAATATTTTAATTGAAAGTAATCTAATGTCAAAAATCCGAAATCTAATTTATAATCATACATTTACAAAAAAATTAAATTTCTATAATGTATTAGATAAATTTAATAATATGATGATTGATAAAAATTATTATAATATGATGAATTTAATTAGTTTAAAAGTATTTTTGACAAAAAAAGATATGAATTTATTTATTCTTTTATTTCCGGAATATAAACCTATTATGAAAATGTATGATTATATGTTAAAATATATGACAAAATATTTAATTAAAAATTATCATATTTTTGATTATAACATTACTAATATTGATAAAATTTTAAAAAATCAATTAACATTAGAAACTAATGAATTATCATCAGATATTCCAATTAATTTTCATTTACTAAATAAACTATTAATTATTTTATATATTGATATTAAAAATAAAAAATTAAATTTAAATGTTGATGAACAATATGATATTGTATATGATTACTTAAATAATATTGCATTTTTAGATTATTATTATAGCTTTTTCCATCAATACTAAAAATTAAAATACTAAAAATTTATTATTAATTTTTATATTATTTTTTTTATTTGTATAATATAATATAATTAATAATTATTTTTTAATTTCTTTCTAAAAATGGAATCCTATAAATTATATGTTAATAAAAAAGATGATGATGAAAAAAATCTTAAATTAAAATTAAATGGCATTAATAAAAATCTAGTTGATAATACTAATAAATCAATTGAAAATAGTAAAATCAATTCTGATTATGATCAATACATTTATCAAGAAAGTTTAGTCGGAAATCGTATATCCAGATTACAAAATAAAAATACCCGTCATAGTAATATGATTGGAAATAAAGCAATTTCATTTAGTAGTTTAGTAGAATAATTTTATTTATTTAAAGTTTCTAAATTTTTAATATTATGTAAATTTTTAATTAATTTAAGTGTTTTATAATGATTTTCTTCTAATTTGGAAATTTTTTTTTCTATATTTAACATTTTATTAATAACTTCTTCTAATTTTATATTAGTAGTATTAATTAATTTAGTTACATTATTTTTAATAATTTGATACTCAATAATTGCTGATGGATCAATTTTTTTATAAATATCTTTAATATTAGATAAATTAATTGTAAATTCTTTATAATATTTATCATTATTATATTTATCTAATTTAGTACCATATATTAAATAATCATTATCGCTATCCGTTTTAGGATCTTTTTTACTAAAAATTAATTTAATATAACCGCCTTTTACAAATTTTCCATCTTCTTTATAATAACTAATATAAGAATTAACTGGTAATGTATTCCATTGATCTTTAGGTATTAATATACTATTTTTTAAAAAATCATTAATTTCATCTTGTGTTAATTCTTTTATCTCAACTTCTTTTTTTTTAGGAGGCATAATTAGTTATTTAAAAATGTGTCTAAAATTTATATTATTTAATATTAATTATATTATATTTTATCTTTTAAAATATTAAAATTTATTATTTTTATTAGAAATAATAAATTTTATTGAATATAAGATTATAATTCTTTTTGATTATACGAGTTAAGAATATTATTACATTGTCTTAAAAGTATGAATAATATTGATTTTAAACAAGATATATTGTTTAAAAACATAGAACAAAATTATATTAAAAATGATATTTTGTCATTGGTATATGAAAAATCTTCAAATGACAAAAATAAAAAGAAAGAATATTATAAATTTAAAAACTTAACATATGAATTATTAGATATTAATAAATATATTAATAGTTTAATTATTTCTAATAATTTTATATTATCAAAAACTAAAACTATTGTTACTATTTTTAAATTAGTAAGAAATGATAAAATTGTTAATTATGGATTTGTTTATGGTAAGATTATAGATAATAAAGTTCATAATAATTGTATTGTTTTATCATTATCTACAATCTCAAAAGATGGTGAATATAAACATAGATTAATTGATTATAATGAAATTGATAATATGTTAAAGAATCCAATATTACAAGAAATTTATGAATTCTTATATAATAATTATATCAATAAAGAATTTGATTTTCAATTTACCATTTATAATATAACAGAAAATAAAATATTAAATAAATATAAATCAATCTTATCTAACAAAGTAATCTTATTGAAATATTATACTATTATTTGGTTAACTGAAATTTATATGAAAAATAAAAATGAAATATTAATTAATATTGATGAGAATTTATTTAATGTATTATGTTCGCCTAAAGATATTTTATTTTTTAAAAATCTATTTAATAAAAAAAAAGATGAAATAAATGATATAATCCCAGAAATTATTTATTATAATTCAAAAAATCGTTTAGAAATAGGCCAAAAAATATTACCATTTAATTATATTCAACTTAAAGAATATAATCATTTAATTCATTTTCAGTGGAAAGAATTATTAATTAATAAAATTATTAATAATTTAATCCATAATAATATTTCTATATGTTTTTCTTTATTTATAGATTGGATTTTAATAACTAAAAGTGATAAAAATGTATATAATAATGAAGAAATATTTAAAAAATTATATTATAGCGATCAATTAAAAACTATATTAAATTCTTTATATCAAGCTAAAACAAATTTACTTAATTTAAATACTTCAAATGAAAAACATAAAATTCTTTATAAATTAGAAAAAAAATTACAAAATATTATTAATGATACTCAAACGTCAATGTTAATGTCTAATGTGTCATTATGTTTCTTTTCAGAATACTCTGGGAGAACAATTTTTCATCATTTAAACTTATTATTAAATAAGAAAGTTCATCCATTAATAGGTAATTTATTTACTGATTTTGATTTATTAAATAAATATATATTTGATATTATTTATAGTTTATATTGTTTAAATTTAAAAGGAATTATTCATGGAGATCTTCATTTAAATAATATTACGTTAAGCTTAACAAAAAAAGTTGAAGAAGATAGTTATGTTTTCTATGATTTAAATAATTCATTTAATTTAGATATTATAAAATATATTCAAAATTATCCAAATATAAATACAGAAATTGATGATATATATTCCACAACATCTAGTTCACCTTCTAATGAAGAATCTAAAATAACAAATAATATTAATGAATGTTATCATTTTAAACATAAAGGTTATTTTCCATGTATTATTGATTATAGTCGTTCATTTATATTATTAAAATTAATAGATACTATTATTATAGAATCTACTAAATCATCTATTAGAACGAAATATATAAAGAATGAGACTAAACGTATCATTAATGAACTAAATAAAATTTTTCCTAATTATATAAAGAATAATGTTCATAAATTAAAGTTCTTATTAAAAAATAAAAATTTTAATATTTTATTTATTTATTTTACTGCATATGATACTTTTACATTTATAACTAATTTACTAATTTTTATGAAAAAGGTTGCAGTCAGTAATGATATAGAGATAAATCCAAAAATATTAGATTTATTAACATCTATTTCTAAAAAATCATATTATTACTTAGAACAAATTTTAAATGAAGATAATTATAATTTTATAAATAAACATCAATTTCCAAATTATTCTTTATTAAAAGAATTTTTTCCAAAAAATCAAGTAACTCCTAAAGATCTAAATAAAAATATTACCCATTATTTCAATCTTCAAAATATTAATGAATATTATAATTATAATGATTTAAAAAAAAATAATCAAAATATTATTTTAGATTATATAAAGTCTAATTCTATCTCAGAAAATGAGAAAAAACATATTCAACAAGAATTTAAAAATCTTTTAAATTTTTCACCAAATACTGCTAATGAATTAAATATTGAAAAATTAATCAATAAAGAATATTATAATATTAAAAGTAATTTACATCTAGTTTCTTCAAGTGTAAAAAAAATAGACAATGAAACTCTAACTTATGATGTAACTACTAATAGTTTAAACATAAGTAATTATTAATCTACAAATTTAGTTTTGCATTTAGGGCATATAAATACACCTTGATAATTTTCACCAATTAAGATTTGTTTAATAATTGTTTCATCGCATTTAGTACATTTTTTATTAATTAATGGAACTAATGGATCATTGTGAGCAACATTTAAATAAATTTCTGATTTATATAATGATTCTGATTCTTGAAAAGATACATTTTTCATTAATGTATCTTCTTCAGAAGCAGGATACTCTTTTAAACATGTTTGACATATAAATTTTAAAATATCATTTTTTGTTGAAATAATTAAAATATTATCACAAATATCACAAAATTTCATTATAATGTATTATATATTAATTAGTTAAATATTATTTTCAATTTTAAAATTAATATCTATATATATATTAATACTAACTACATTTTATATTATTTTAATTATGACAGAACATTTAACATTTGTTTTAGAAAAAGAAGCCAAAAATAAAGGTGGTGATAAATATAAATGTAAATCAATTGATGATTTTATTATTTATATCCCACAATCTATTTCACGAAATAATGATAAACTAAAAAAAGAAATTCAAATCTCAATTGATTAAATTTTAGGTTTGATCATAATATTTGGATCCCACAATTCATAACGATCTAATCCAATATATCGTTTAACATATAATGGGCATCTATTATTAATAATTTCTTTTTTTGCCATTTCAATTGGATCAGATATATATTCAATATCTACAAAAACAGGAGCGCCCTGTGAAATTTGAGTTGCACGAATTCCAATTAATTCAGTCATTTCATAAATTGTTAAAATATTAGATGTAATTTTATCATCACTTTTAATAATATATTGTATTTTAGACTCATTATCTAATTCATTATCAACAAAAGTAATTTTACTATTTGATATCATATCATCAGTTTCTAAATCATCATTATCTAAATCATAATTATCATAATCTTCATCTGGGATATCTAGATCATCATTATCATCAAGATCTTCATCATTTAAGTAATCATTTTCATTATCATCGTTATCTAAATCTGATTTATTTTTATTTGGATAAAATTTAATTGATTTATTTGATTCAAGCGTATCTAAACCATCTTCATCTAAATATAAATCTTGATCTAATTCTTGATCTAATTCTTCGGTAATATCAATATCACTCATAATAATAATATTATCTTTTTAGTATTTAATTGATATTTTAAGATATATTTAATACATTATTATAAATTCAATTTTAAAATTTTATCTGACATATAAAAATTAAAACAAATTTTTTTAATATGAAATTATCATTTATTTTTGACAAAGCTTTAATACAATCATTACTTCTTAGTATAATTTCCTATATATATTCTAAATTTATTTTATTTATCATTGCAAATGTTTCTGATAATCATTTAATGTATGTAATTAAACCATATATTTATACTAAAAATGCTGATGATTCGGATGAATCAGATGATTCTGATTCAGATGATATTATTCAATCTAATAATGATATTATTAACCATAATACATTAGAAGAATATAATACTTATTTACGATTATGGGAATATGATATTCTATTGCATTTATTTCAATTAGAAAAATATAGTTATAATATTCTTTCATCTATAGAAAAAAATAAAATAAAATCTATAGATACTATACTAAATAGTAGTCCAATATCTAAAAGATATAATTCTAAAAATAATATTGTTATTGTTAATTGTTTTTTATTTAATATTAAAGTATCAAAAACTAAAATAAATTTAATAAATAAAGGATTTAATAATAATATTCAATTATTATCATTATATCCGTTTCAATATAAATTGGCAATATTTAGTTATATATCAAATAATTATATTAATTCAGAAGTTTTAAGTAAATTATTTCCAAATCATAAATATATGTATATTTTATATAAAAAAGATATTGATTATAAATATGTATTAGTTGATCTATATTATAATTATGATATTATTAAACATAAAAAAATTTTATTTAATAAAATCAATATCAAATAATTTTATATTAAATATATGATACATATATATGTATAAGGTACTATGCCCGAGTTGGTCTAAGGGGGTAGACTCAAGATCTATTGAACATTGTTCGCGTGGGTTCGAATCCCACTGGTACCATTTATTTTTTTGTTTTTTTTACATATGTAATAAGATTAATATAAAATTATTTTATATTAAATATATGATACATATATATGTATAAGGTACTATGCCCGAGTTGGTCTAAGGGGGTAGACTTAAGATCTACTGAACATTGTTCGCGTGGGTTCGAATCCCACTGGTACCATTTATTTTTTTTTGTTTTTTTTACATATATAATTATAATCAAAATACAGATATTAAGATTTAAAATTGAATATTAAATAAGTGATTTATTAATAAATAATATAATAATAACTTATTTGATATAATATTATAGCAGCTAGACTAGCAAAAGTTAGAATATTCTGTCAAAAAGTTTTATTAAATAATGAGCAATAACTGTACATCTTCAAATAATGATTTAAATGAAGAAATTCAAGAGAATACGGTTGAGTATAAAATTATCAATAATTACAATAAACATATTAATATTTTAAATAAAATTTATTATGAACAAAATGAAAAATATAAACAATTAATGGATTTTTTAAAAGAATTTAAACTTGAAAAAGATTCTAAGATTGAGAGTAATATTACAGCACCAACTGGAAAATATTATATTAAACCACATATTAGAACAAGATTTTTTGAAAAACTTAAAGATTGTTGTATTAATGATAAATTAACATTACATTTTCGTGAACGTCAACATAGTGATTTTGATAAAAAAGAAGGTTCAGGAATTATGTATGATTTTGATTTATTTCAAGATAGCGATAAAAATGAATTACATGAAAAACCATTTATTGAATTATTTTACATTATTATTAAAATATTTATTGAAGTAATTGATTTTAAGGAGCCATTAAATACTTATGCGGCAATTATTACTAAAAAAAAATTAGTATATAATGAAATTAAGAAAAAATATAAAAATGGTTTTCATATTATTATTCCAGGAATACAATTAACAAAACAGGCAAAAATTTTACTTTATAATAAATTATTAGAAAGTAAAGATTTACAAGTATATTTTGCAGAATATTTTAATAGTCCATTAACTACAGAAACATTTGATAAAAATAGTAATTCTGTACCAGTTTATTATTTATATAATTGTAAAGAAGATAGTAATGAACCATATGACTTATTTAATATGTATTCTATCAAATATAAAAATGATTTAATTGTTGCACAATGCAGTAAAGAAGATATCATAAATAAATATAATATTATTAGTGAATTAAGTTTAAACCATCAAGGTGAACTTATTGAAATGATTTATTATGATTTAAAAGATAAATATCATCAACAATTATTATTACATCAGCAACATTTTAATAAATTTGAAGCCGAAAAACAACGAGTTGAGGCTACTTTTGAAACAGAACGCACTGATGCGGATGAAAATTTAGATTATTATAGAACAATAGTAATGGAAATTTTAGATGAAAAGAGAGCTGAGAATTATACTTCATGGAGAGATGTTATTTATGCATTAGCAAATATTAATCCATCTGCACCACATAAATATAAATCAATTGCAGAAATGTTTAGTCAAAGAAATCAAGATAAATATGATTCTGCCGGTTTTGAAAAATTATGGAATGAAGCAATTAATTTTAAATCTGAAAATAAATTAACAGTTGCATCATTAATTCGGTGGGCAATGGAAGATAATAAAACAAAATATAATAGTCTTTTAAGTAAGGATATTAAAAATACTATCAGTCATGATGTATTTTATTCTGAAAATCGAGTGTTAAATGGTCAATTATATCAATATCATTTTGCATATTATATTTATCATTTATTCAAACATAAATTTGTATGTGATGTTACTAAAAAAGATACTGAATGGTATGAATTTGTTTTAGATCGTGATGCTCATACAAAAGGACAGGTATATAAATGGCGTCGAGAAATTCGACCTGATAATTTATATTTATATATTTCTAATAAATTACCTGATAAAATTAATAAAGTAATTGAAACTGCTGAAGAACAGGTTAAAAAACACCCTGAAAAAACAGAACAAAATGATTATATTACGAATCGTATTCAAAAATTAAGATCTTCTGCTCAAAAATTATATACTACTGAATTTAAAAAAGGTATTATTAGAGAAGCAGAAGTTTTATTTCGAAAACGAGGTTTTATTAATAGTTTAAATACTGATCAAAATGTAATGGGAGTTGGTAATGGAGTATTAGAATTATCTAATAATCCAAGATTAATTAGAAATTTTCATGATCATCCAATTACATTATTTACAGATATTGATTATGAAAAATATGATAAACTTAATCCTAATACAAAATTATTAATTAATGGTTTAAAAGATTTATTTCCGCATGATGAACAAGATGCATTTCATTATTTAATGTATTATTTAGCATCATGTCTAGATGGTAAACCAAAAGATAGTATGATCTTTATTATTACAGGTAATGGGTCAAATGGTAAATCCTTTTTAGCAGAACTGGTAAAATCAGTTTTAGGTAATTATGGTAAAAAAATGCCATTATCATTCTTAACAGATTCTAGAAGTAAAGCAGCAGGTGCTGATCCATCATTAATGGAATTAAAAACAGCCCGACTAGCATATTATTCTGAATCTAATAAACATGAAGTATTAAATACTGCTAAATTAAAAGAAATTACTTCGCAAGAAACATTATCTGGGCGTGGTTTATATGAAGAACAATCACAATTTAGACCTGTATGTCATCATATGGTAACTACTAATTATCATTTTGCAATTAAAACTACTGATCATGGTATTTGGAGACGTATTGTAACTTATGAATTTAAAATTTTATTTACACCAAACCCTAATCCAGATAATAAGTATGAAAAAAAAGAAAATACTAAATTTGCTCAAGAATTTACATATAATGATGAAATTAAAAAATCATTCTTATCTATTTTAGTAGAATATTATAAAGATTTACATACAAATCATGGAGGATCTTTAAAAAATATTATGAAACCCACTATTGATAAAGAATCAAATAAATACAGAAATAAAGAAGATATTATTAATAGATTTATTGATGATGTATGTATTTATTCACCAGGTAATAAAACATGTTTATCAGAATTAATTGATAAATATGAAAGTTGGTATGAATTTAATGTTGATAAGACAGGAACTCCAATTAAATCAGAAATTGAAAAACAATTAGAGAATTCCAAATTAACAAAATTTATTGAAAAAACTTTAAGTAGTCGAATTTTAAAAGATATTCGTATTTTAGAAGATTCATTAGAAGAAGATATTCTTTCTAGTAATGAAAAATTATTAAAAGATATGATTGATAATACTAAATTATCTTCTGTGGAATATGATATTTCACGATTTAATCCTTTACAAATATAATCAGATTATAAAGAATTAAATTTATTTTATATTTTTTTAATCTAAAAATTTAATTATATCTTTTTCAATTAATTTATTTTTTCCATTAATAAATGGACTTTCATTTCTTCCAATTAAATCTAATGTATTATTTTCCATCATTCCTTTAAATTCTTCACTTCCCTTTGTCTTTAATTGTTCCTTATATTCTAATTTAATAGTTTTATTATGTAAAATTAAACATAATAAAGTCCCTGCACTCATCCAAATAAATAATTTAATAATTCCTGAATTTTCATTCTGACCTAAATATAAAACTGCAATATTAAATAATACTATAAATATTGATACAATTATGATATTTCCAAATAACATATTAATTAGAATATTTCCAAATAAACATTCTTCTATTTTATTTTTTTGATCTACTATAGAAATCGGCATTATATTTATCAATAATTTGATTTTTAAAAAATTATATTATTGATAAATATTTTTTTATTTATCAATAATAATCATTATCATCTGTTTTCTCAAATACTAAATCTCTAACGATTGGACTACCTGCCGCATTCCAATAACTTTCAAATTCTTCATCTACTGATTTTTCATTATCTGAATTATTATCATATTCTTCATCAATTGATTTATTATCATCATCGTCGCTATTAACTCTATCTTTATTATCAACTTCATATTTAGCTTCTTTAGCTTCATCAGCATCTTCATTATCAACTACTTGATCATTTTCTACTTCTTGTTTATTTTCGTCTTCATCTTCTTTATAAATATTGTTTTTTGTTAATTTATTAGTATTTTTAGATTTGGTAATTATACTATCTTGCTTTTGTTTATTTATAACTTCTTTTTTATGTTTTTTGTGTTCTGTTTTATTAGATGATAATTTCTGTATTTCTACTGCTTTAATATATTGTAATAATTTATCATTTAAAATTTGTTCTTTTGTCTGAAGTTGTTTAATTTCTTCCTTTTTATTTAATAAATCATTTACTAATAATTTATTATTTTTTTGTAATTCTAAAATAATATTAGCATTCTTTTTATTTAATTCTTCTAAAATATTAACTTTCTTTTTTAAATTACAATTTTCATCATGTATTTGTTTTTTATCATTAATAATTTGTTGAAGTTTGGTTTTAAAAACATCTAAACTATTTTTATTTGGGTTAATAAATTTAGAAAATATTTTATCTTTTTCTAATAAAATTATTGTTAAAAATAAATCTTGTAATATAATAATATTTTCATCTTTATCATGGTTATCAATAATAATATATAAATGATTTAAAATAATCTTTTCAGTAAATTCTTCAATACAATGAATTAATGAATCATGAAATAATTTATTCTTTTGATTTTCTCTTAATGAAGACCATAAATTTACAGGAACAAATTCAGATACCATAAAATCAATACATTCTTTATGGCTCATAGTCGTATATCGAGTAGTTGATATACAATATGTATGAATACCTTTTACAATTTGCTTAAAAAAATCTTGCTGTTTAGAAAATTCTACATAACTACTTAATAAATTTTTATAAGCTTCAGTAATATTATTATAAGTCCCTTGGTTTTTTAAGTTTTTGGCCTTTAGATAAAACTCATTATAATATAAATTAACAAAATAAGATCCAATAATATCAAATTTAGATAATGTTGATTGTGAATATTTATGAAGTATGGCCTTATTTATTTCTCTTAATGACATAATTATTTATCAATATTTTTATTTAGTTATATCTAAATAATTATAAATTAATTCTATTATAATTTAGTAAATTAAATTTAAAAATAGAATTTAAAAATTTTATATTAAATAATATTACATTATGACTCAAAAATAAAATAAAAATATTATATATATTATATATAATTACTAACTAGATTATTAATAAGTAATTTTAGTTAGAATATTAATAATGACAGAAATAAATATAATATTAGATACTAATTTTGAAGAATTAAGTGAAACAACTTTAAAAAATGATAAAGAATTATTTTATGAAGTTTTAAATCAAGATTTTGATATATATACATTAAATAATTATAGCAAATATAAAATACCATTTAATCAAGTATTAAATGATTTACTCTTTAATGATAATTATTTAGATTATGAAAAAGATTTGTATAATATTGAAACAATTAATATAAAAAAGTTAATTCTTAAAAAAATATTAATCTTCTTCAATCCTATAATTAAAAATATAGTGGATGTAAAAAAATCAAGTATTGTCGATAAACTTGCTGTTAATTTAAATTATCCAATAGATGGTAAGATTTTATCTAAAGAAAAGCATTTAACAAATCAAAGATTTGCACCTAATACTTATTTTTTAATGAATGGAGTATATAATTCGGCAAAAAATATTAAATCTAATTTACCATTTAAATTAGATAATTTTAAATATATCCATCAATTAATTTTAAAATTATTTCATTCTATTGACAATTTTAAAATTAAAATATCTAATTTAAATTATAACAATTTAAGTACCTTTGATATTTCCAAAGTTGATGATAATGCATTAAAAGAATTATATTTGATCTATTTAAATTTTTACTTATCTAATTTAAATAATAGTATATTAATTAATTCTAATATTGGTAAAATAGATAATATAGAAACGTATACCTTATCATATAAAGATCAAAGTAAATTAACCGATGTAAATTATTCTAAAAATTATATTACTGCTTTTAATAAATTTTTATCTTTTAAAATTAATGATTATTTTAATAATCATAGTTATTATGCTTTTCAATCAAATGATTTATTAAATTTATATGAAGAAATTTTAGTTTATTCTATTGATAAAGAATCAACTAAAAATAAGATTAATAACTTATTATTAATGAAAGAAAATCTTAAAGAATATAATAATAATAAAAAAATAATAGATAGTTATAATTTAAAATATATTCAGTTAGAAACTTTAACAAGAAAAAGGTTTCCAAATTTATTTAACCCAAATAGTAAAGAAGTTTTATTTTATAAACATAAACAATTTAATTTAAATGATCTACCTAAAAAATATAAAGATATTATTTTAATAGACTATAAAAAATTACAAAATTATACAAATCAAAATATAAATAATAAATGTAAACATAAAGATTTAATTAAAGAATTAAATAGTACAAATAATAAATATCCAATCGTTCAGGAATTAAATAAATTAATACAAGGAAATCCAGACAATAATACTGAATACTATAAATGCATATTATGTTCATATAATTTAATATGTCCGCATATTTTAGAATATTATAATTTATTATTTTCTAAAAAAGAATTTAAAATGGATAATGATTTTTCAATACGTCAACATTTAATTAATAAATATATGACAAATGCTAAAATTAATATGATATATTATTGTAAAGTATGTGGTGAAGAATTAGGAAAATCGTTAGATTTAGAACAAAATATTGAATATCAAGATAAAGTAAAATTAAATACTTCAGAATATACTGATGAAACATTAGAAATGGTACGTAATAATACCATGCATATTGTATATTCTTATATTGTATTTACATCATTAAATATTAATATTTCTAAAAAATATTTAATAAATTATATTTTTACTTCTATTTTAACAAATATTAATCTTATTGAAAAATCTTTACGAAAAGCAAAATTATATACTGATGATGAAATTAAAAATTTACTAGACTTTAATAGTATTATTTTTATTTATGCTAGTTTAATTTTTATAATGACTAAATACCCATTTATTAGTTTTATACAAAATTCAAAATCATCTTATTCAGGTAAAGGTGATATTATAATAGGTAGTAGATCACCAAATAATATTATTATACCAAAAAAAGTAGAAATCAAATCAAATAAAGATTTATTAAATTTGATTAAATTAAGGTTTAAAGAAGCATACGACATTATTATTTCAACTAATAATATCTTACTATATAAATTAAAATATAATAAACAACAAGAAAAGATTAAAGAATTATTAATTAAAACATATAGTATTGTTGCTAAAAATGATCAAATGACCCTTAGTGAAAAAACAGAAAAATTATCAAATTCTAATTTATTAAAAAATAGTAGTATTTATAATTATTATTATTTAATTAAATCTATCTATCCATTAAAATCAATTAGTGATTCAATATCATCATTGCCAATTAATACATTTGATTCTAAACTATATAATTCAGAAAATACTAAATTTAATATTAATGATTATGATAAAATATTAAATGTGTCAAATATTAATTCTAATAAAATTGATAATTTATTTAGTAATTTTACTTCTTCTATTATTGATGAAAAATTAATAAATAAAGTGTTACAAAATAATAAAATAAATGATTATAATGAATATAAAATTATATCATTTAATTTATTCTATTTTCATATCAAGAATGAATTATATAATTTACCAATATATGAAAATATATTATTAGAACAAGATAATTCTTTATCTTATACAAAATTTATATTAAATAATGTTTATTTAGATAAATTAAAATCTGATAAAATTATCGATCCTTTAAATACATATATTAAATTATCTCAATTGATAAAATTATATGAAATTGAATTAATTAATAAAAATATTCAATATAACTTATATCCATTTAGTTTAATTAAATTAAATAATTCAAGATATTTTTATAAAAAAGATATACATTTAAATATTTATTTCTGTTCTAATGATGGATATCCCCATAATTTTTCTATTTATGTATTTATAGATGAAAAAAAAAATAAAATAGAAATTAATAAAAAACAATTAGATAATAATATTGATAATATTTCAAAATTACAATTTTTAGATTATAAATGTTCTAAATGTAAGAACGAAAAAAATAGTCTTATTACCTCTAAGGTATCAAATGATAATATTATAAAATTAATTAATGATAATAATGATAAAGAAGGATTTTTTAATTTATATATTAATATGTGTCCAATTACTTTAAAAAATAAAATAACACAACAAGATGAAATGCAATTTCATAAATTTAATTATACTAATGATGATTATAAAAATATTACATGTGAACTATGTAATATTAAATATACAGAACTCTTAGATAAAAAAAATGATATATATTTAAAATATAGTAAAGAATATGAAGATTATAAATCTAAAAAACAAAATAGTATTAATAATCAATTATATAACATAAAAAATAAATTTGATAGTCAATACCAAACAAATATTAAAAATGTTTATATTGCAAATTTAAATAATTTAAATATTCTTTCAAATATTTCATCTAATGATATAATTAAAGTAATTAATGATATTAATTATGATACGATTCTTGTTAATTTTTCAAAGCAATTTACTAATATTAATAATGAAAAAATTAATATTATATTTTTACAGAAATTAGGATTAACTGAAGGATATGAATATAATGAAAAACAATTAAATAAAATTGATAATACATATAATTTATTACGAATTAATAAATTACTTTCTTATTTTAGAACTATGTTAATATATTATAATTTACTAAAATATAATAAAAAGTTAACAACCCATCATGATTTAGATTTTTTAAATTTAATTAATAAAATCCAAGAAAATAATCAACTTAAGAATAAAATAGAAAAATTTTTACCAGATATTAAATATAATATTTCAAATTTACTAATTGCACTAAAATTACAATATGATGATGAATATATTACCAAATTTTTAATTAAATTAATATTACAATTTATCTTAGATTTAGAAATAATTAATCAATCAAAATTGGAAACTGGGCTTAATATGTTTATACAATTTATTTTCTCTAAAATATTAAAATTTGATGAATTATTTACTAATTTTAATTATGCTCAATTAAAACAAATGTTTAATGAAGATAAATTTGATATGAATATAACATACCAAGAAAATGAAGAATATGAAAATGAAGATGATGATGATTTATTTGGATATAATGATCTAAATATACAATTTGAAGATGAGGAGCCATTTGATAATTAATAAAAATATTTATTAGATTATTTTTTTTAATAAAAGTTTTTATTAATATAATATAATAAATTCTACATAAAATATTTATTACTAATTATGAGTAAAGCATTAATATTTAGTATTATTATTTCAGCAATAATACTTGCTATAGTATTAATTATTTTGATCCTACAGTATGAATTATCGCCATGGTTACACTTATTACACGTAATCCCTGTATTTTTAAGTGTACTAAGTATAATGTATATAAAACAATGTAATTGTAAAGGTGGCAAAGGTGAATGTAAAAAATGTGGTGGTGTAAATAATCTTGATGATATCGCTGCACAAAAAAAAAAATTAATTTCTGATTTAATTAATTTTATACAAATATCATCTACAAAAACTCCTAATAATAATGCAGATGAAAATGAATTAAATCAATTATTAAGAAATATTGATCCTAAGTTCGTAGATTGCAAACCAAATGGTAGAGGTTTTCTAGGCGTTGACCCATTATTCTGGGTATTAAAAATAACTAAAAATAATAAAGAAAATTATGAAGAGTTTACCGATAATTATGAAACAAAAGACGTGAGTGCATATGTCAAACGAAATGAAATGTTTAATATAGATAATTTCTTAAAACCAGTTAAAAATAAAAATGGTGAAGAATATGAATTAATTGGGTTTATTACTGGTAATAATGTACATTTTATTTCATATGTTAAATACGAAAATGGCTGGTATAAAAGAGATAGTTTAGATTATAATAATAAATTAAATAACAAAACAACCGATTCTGCAATAATTGAAAATCTAATTAATAAAGAATTTAATACAATTATAGAAGAAGTAAATAGAGGTTTGTGTTACATATTATATAGAAATATGAAAAATACTAAACTAAAAAATGGAATACCTCCTATATTTAAACAATTTAATAATATATGTTATATGGCATCTGCATTACAATTATTATGTGCAACTAATTTATTAGAGGCTAATATTAATCCATTAGATACCCAAGCAGAAGCAGATGCTAAAGCTAAAGCAAAAGCAGAAGCAGATGCTAAAGCAGAAGCAGATGCTAAAGCTAAAGCAAAAGCAGAAGCAGATGCTAAAGCAAAAGCAGAAGCAGATGCTAAAGCTAAAGCAAAAGCAGAAGCAGAAGCAGATGCTAAAGCAGAAGCAGATGCTAAAGCTAAAGCAAAAGCAGAAGCAGATGCTAAAGCAAAAGCAAAAGCAGAAGCAGATGCTAAAGCTAAAGCAAAAGCAGAAGCAGATGCTAAAGCAGAAGCAGATGCTAAAGCTAAAGCAAAAGCAGAAGCAGAAGCTAAATCTAAAGTAGATGCTAAAGACGAATCCTTTTTATCATCTCTATTTAACCGGTTCTTCTCACAAGAAAAAGAAGAAGAAGAAGAAGAAGTAGAAGAAGAAGAAATTAGTAAGACTGTTATTTCCAAACCTATTTCGACAACAGGATTACCAATTAGCGAACCTATAAATCCTAAAATTATTGAACATTATAATGCTCAAAAAGCATTAACCAGTGCACGTAAACTATCAGTAAAAAATGTTAAACCATCACCATTTGATGAATTTTTAAAAAACAATAAGAATTTATAAATATTATTTTATCTTTTTTTTTTGAATTTTTAAAATAAATTAAAATTTATTTAATATAATAGAATTAAAATAAAATATTCTAATAATGATAGATAATTGTCTTTTATATTTTTTATATAGTATTATTATATTAAGTATATTAATCATTATTCTACTATCTTCTAATTTAGAAGAAGATAATTCACCAATTATACCAATTGTTTCAACAATTGGGTTAGGTGGATTATTAGCAGTTAGTAGTAAATATTTTTCTAATGATTATTGTAAAGATAAAAAAAATAATAATTCTAAATTAGGCGGTGTTATTAATGAAAATAATGCTGCATTAATAGAACAACAAAAATCAGAATTAAAAAAAGAACAAGATCAAATTTTGATCAAAAATAAAGAAATTTTTAAGATATTAAAAGAATCTCAAATATCACCGACTTTAAATAAAAAAGTTAGTATAAATGATTTATATAGTTCAAATGATAACATAATAGAACAAATTTATAATGAATTTATGTATACAAATATTAAATCGTATCCTATACCATCTAATATTCTTCCATGTTATAAATCTTTATTAATTAATTATATTTCTTCTATAAAAAAAGAAGTAGTTGATAAAATGGTTTCTTCTAAAGTAAAAGAAACAATATTAAAAGGACAACCAAAATCCACGGCATTTTCAAATAAAAAATATTTTTTAGAACCTAGTGGACCAACAGATCCTATTATTTTAAATCCTAATATTTTTGATAAAACTAATAAAAATACTAAAAATAATACTGAAAATTTAGATGACTTTATTAATTATTTGAATACAACAATAAGAATGAAAGATTTATCATATTTAACAGCCCATAAAACTAATTTATCTAAAGCATATTCCAATATTGATATATTTAATTCTAATGATATTGCTACTTATGCAGTTCAAGCACAACCAAAAGAAGAATCACAAGTAACGGACCAAGCACAAGTACCAACACAAGCTAAAGCACAGGCTAAAGCACAAGCTAAAGCACAAGCTAAAGCACAAGCTAAAGCACAAGTGCCAGCTAGAGCACAATCTAAATCACAAGGACAATCTATACCACTTGCCCAACCAAAAGGAAACATGAAATCACCTACTCGGCCAAATGGAAGAGGTGAAGATAATATACCTGAGAAAATATTTTCTACTAATTATATAACAAAAAATGATGAAACCTATTATATAATATATAATAGCCAATTAGATAGAGCCATTAAATATGTTAACCAACTAACTGACTGTGATTTATTTTTAAAAGACCAAACTATTATTAATTCAAGCGATAACTTTAGAAATGCATTAAATCTAATTCATGAGCAAAATAAAAGTTATTATCAATCATTACAAAATATTTTTGTTTTATTTATTTTTAATAATAATAGATATCTTCAAATTAATGATAATATTAAAAATTATAGTCAATGTTTTGAAATTATTGGTAAAGAATTACAAAAATTTCAAATCCAAATAGCTGAATTAATACGACAAAATACTTATTATAATGAACAAATTGACATGTATAAAGCAAAAGAAGAATATTATCAAGAAGATTTAACTAAAAATACAAAAGAATATGATGAAAAAATTGCTCAATTAAATTTAGAACATGATGAAAAAATTGCTCAATTAAATTTAGAACATGAAGATAAAATTGCTCAATTAACAAAAGAACATGAAGGTAAAATCGTCCAATTAAAAAAAGAGCATAGTGGTAAAATTGCTGAATTAAAAAAAGAACATGAGGATAATATTTCTAAATTAATACAAGATTATGAAACTCAATTATCAAACTTAACTAGTCAGAAGATACTTCTTGAAAAAGAAAATGAAAAATCCCAAGAATCTTTAAAATCAAAAGATTTACAAATACAACAATTAAGAGATAAAATTTCATCTCTAGTTGCCGAGCATAAACAAAATTTGGAGACTCTTGCTGCAGAAAATACAAAGCAAATTGAAGATATTAAAACAGCATTTAATACAGAAATTTTACAACTTAAAGAATTACATAAAAAAGAATATAAAGATACATTTGATGAAAGAGATTCTAAAGACAAAGAATATAAAACTATTTATGATAATAAATTATCTAAATTAAAAGCTGACAATGAAATGCAACTAGCAAAACAAAAAGAAAAATTTGATTCATTATTAGCAAAGCGAGAGGCCACTAATAAATCACTATCTACTGAAAATTTACGATTACAAAAAATAGAACAGGAATATCAAAAATATAATCCATTATTTAATACAGTTATTAAGTCATTTCAAGAGCAAATTGAATATTATTTAAATTCAACATTGACTAATCATTTAGATTTAGAAAATCTTAAAAATGATTACAAAAAAGAAATATCAAAGTTAAATGAATATTTATCAAAAAATGATAATAATGAAAATATAAAAAATAAACTTACAGAATTAAAAAAAATTAAAGATTATTATTCAGACAAAGAAGATGTATTTATGTCATTTGGAATAGATGAAGAAAAAGATAATGAATTATTAATAAGTATTAGTAATCTAAAAAATGATATTAATACTAATATTCTATATGATATTAATAAATTATTAGAAGCACATTTTAAAGTTATATATTTTCAAATTACTTTATATACTAATTTTTCATTATTACATAATTTATTATCAACTACTAATAAATTCAAAGAATTACTAGTAGATAGTGAAATTAAAATTAGTCAAATTGATAGTTTTAAATATTTAGAGTTTAATAGTGATAATAAAAAAAGTATTACTTATAAAAATCTATTAAGTTATTATAAAAATCTATTTCCTAATTATGATAAAATTTTTGGTACCGATCCAATAATAAATATAACATTAATAAATAAACAGCCGGAATTTAAATCTTTATTAGCATTATTTAATTATTATATTAATTTTTATAGTAAAACATCTTTATTAAATAAAGATTCTGTTCAAAATATTAATAATACTCTTAAAAATATCGAAGATACTTATCTTAAAGAAACTAAAAGATTAATAGAACGCGAAAAATCATTAGAACAAGAATATCTATCAAATCAAAGTGAATTTAAAACATTATATACAAATATAGCTAACTATATTAATAATCAAATATTAAAAGATGCTAATATTCGAAAATTATATATTAATACTTTAATTTCTAGAAAATCTAATAATGAACTTATTCAAAGATTTATAAATTATATCAAAGGAAATGAAAATCCTTCACAATATATTATTGATAATTCTATTCAATTAAAATATGTACTTGAATTAATACAATTTTTGTTCAATCTTAATTCTAATATTATAGATATATTATATAAAAAAAATAATGAATTAATAAATGAAAATCGTGAATTATTTGAAAAAATTAAAATTTTAGAGTTATCAGTTTCTAATTGCGATATATTAAAACAAAAAAATACAGAATTAGATACAGAAAATAAAAAATTAAAATCTACTATTGAATTATTATCTGGTCGATTGGAAAATGCTCAAAAATTCAAAAATTCATTAGATTCGGTTAGAAGTAAAATAAAAGCATTAAATTTATTAAAAAAATCTGCAGATAATTCTAATCCATTTAATCAGACAGATGAGGGTGATCAATCAAGTATTCCAGATAATTTAGATACAGAAATTAATCAATTACAAGAACAAATAGACCAATTAAAACGACAACTTCAACAATTACAAGATCAAAATAATGAATTAACAATGACGAATACAAAACAATTATCAGATGCTCAACAACAGAATAATATTATTACTTCATTACTTGAGCGCATAGTAACTAAATTAAAAGAAACTTTAAAAATTAATGCAGACTTAAAAGATAGTAGCAATAAAGAAGAAGATATATTTAAATTTATTGATTTAATGAGTAAGCAATTAACTCAAGCCCAACAAGATAATAAGACTTTATCAGCCCAATTAGCATCATCTATTGAGAAAATAACTAGCTTAACATCAGATCTTAATAATATAAAACAATTATTATTTAATAACTTTAAAACAATTGTTAAGTTAGATAATGATATACAAAATATTCCTACCGATATCTATATTAATAAAATTTATACATTAATAAATGATGAAATTCAAAAATTAAAACAAAAAGAAACTGATGCTAATGCTAGTAATTTAGAAAAAATTAAAACATTAGAAGCCGATGTAAAACAAAAAGAAGAGTTACATAATAAAGAATTACAAAAATATAAATCTATAATTACTAATTTAGAAGATCAAATTAAACAGTTAATGAGTAATCAAGATCAATTAATTCAAAAAAAATTAGAACCTCTAATTAAAGATTATGAAGCTAAAAAACAAGAGTATGATATAGAATTATCAAAACTTAAACAAAACCAATGGACAATTAGCACTGCTTTAGAAGATCGTGATAAAGCAATAGCTAATTTACAAAACTTAGAAGCCGAATTAAAAGAAAAAAAAACTACTCTACAAAGTAATTTATCTCTTATTGAAACAAATAGTCAAATTATACAAGAATATACTACAGAGGTTAAAAAGTTAACAGATTATTTAAAAATAGACACAACAATACAATTAAAAGATTTAGTAAAGAATATAATTGATAAATTAACAAAGTATGAAGAACAAGAAAATAAATTATCTAAATTATCTATTAATAATAGATCATTACAAGATCAATTACAAGCCGCACAACAAGAGTTTAGTACAAAAGTTAGTTCATTACAAAAAGAAAAAGAATTATTACTACAAGAACTTAAAGCACTTAAAACTTCTCTGCCTGCTAAAGATCAAAAAATAAAAGAATTAGAAGAATTACAAATAGCATTGTTAGCAGGAAATAAAACTTTAGAATCGCAATTATTAGAAAAAGATAATGAAATAAAGAAATTAACAGAAATTAAGAAGAATCAAAATATAACAATACAACAATTATCATCTAAACTTCAAAATAATAGCACTATATCTGAGAGTGAAAAATTAATATTAAAGGATGAAATTCAACGTTTAACTACTGTTAATCAAACAATTGAATCAAGAAATCAAGATTTGAGTAGTCAAATACTAGAACTAACAAAACAATTAGAACAAGAAACTAAAGATTTACTAAGACAAGCAAGCGATGCAAATATTACGAATGAAACAAATATTAATAAACTACAAGAGTTAATCAAAACAAAGTCAGCAATTATTATACAATTAACTTTTAAAAATGGTAAATTAAATAAATTAATAGATCAATTACAAAAAGAAAATAAAGAAATTAAAGAAGAATTAAAATCTAATACAAGATTATTACAAGAATCTAAAGATATGAATCAGAAATTACTTAAAAACAATCAAGACTTAAAACAAGATTTAGAATTAAATAAAGCTCAATTAGAAATGATAAAGGCAACAATTGAAACTGAAAAATCTAAAATGCAAGATTTTATAGCACAAAATAATGCATCTGATAAAGTAGTTATATCAGAATTAAAAAAACAAATTCAGGCATTAACAACTGCGCAGATACAATTATTAGAAATTAATACAAAACAACAATCAGAATTAGAAAGTCAAACAATCGAATGTTTAGATAAATTAAAAAATATTAAAAAACAATTAGATGATAAAACATTAGAATTAGAAGAATTAAAAAAACAAACGAATTTACAAGAATTTAAGAAAACTGATTCTTTATTAAATGAAATTAAAGAGTTAAAAAAGATACAACAAGCATTAGAAAAACAAATAGAAGATTTAAAAAGACAAAAATCAGAAGAATTAGCACGACAAGAAATAAATCTTAAACAACAAATTAACAAAATTCAAAAGGAATTAGATGATAAATCATCAGAATTAGATAAGTTCAAAAAGCAAACCCAAACTAATGCTAATTTACAAGAATTTAAAAAAACTGATTCTTTATTAAATGAAATTAAAGAGTTGAAAACTATACAACAAGCATTAGAAAAACAAATAGAAGATTTAAAAAGACAAAAATCAGAAGAATTAGCACAGCAAGAAATAAGTCTTAAACAACAAATTAACAAAATTCAAAAGGAATTAGATGATAAATCATCAGAATTAGATAAGTTCAAAAAGCAAACCCAAACTAATACTAATTTACAAGAATTTAAAAAAACTGATTCTTTATTAAATGAAATTAAAGAGTTGAAAACTATACAACAAGCATTAGAAAAGCAAATAGAAGATTTAAAAAGACAAAAATCAGAAGAATTATTACAATTAGATATTAATCATAAACAAAAAAATGCTCAAATTCAAAAAGAATTAGATGATAAAATATCAGAATTAGATAAATTAAAAAAACAAACTAATTTACAAGAATTTAAGAAAACTGATTCTTTATTAAATGAAATTAAAGAGTTGAAAACTATACAACAAGCATTAGAAAAACAAATAGAAGATTTAAAAAATAAAAAATCAGAAGAATTATTACAATTAGATATTAATCATAAAAAACAGATTACTAAAATCCAAAAGGAATTAGATGATAAAACATCGGAACTAAATAGATTAAAAAAGCAAACCCAAACTAATACTAATTTACAAGAATTTAAAAAAACTGATTCTTTATTAAATGAAATTAAAGAATTAAAAACTATACAACAAGCATTAGAAAAACAAATAGAAGATTTAAAAAGACAAAAATCAGAAGAATTATTACAGCAAGAAATTACACTTAAAAAACAAATTACTAAATTAATTAAAGATAAGGAACAATTAGAAAAGGGTAAGTTATCTAATCAAGAAACAAATTCACAATATCAAATGAAGATTGAAGAACTATCACAATTATTAACTAATGTTCAAATAGAAAATGCTAGATTAAAAACATCTTTAGAAGAAATGACAACTAAAGAATCTGAATGCGCTAAACAATTAATACAAATAAAAAAAGATTTAGAAGTCAAAATAGTAGAAGTTGAAGAATTAAAAAAACAAAAACGTATAAATTCAAATTTAGAAGATTTTAACAAGGCATCATCATTATTAACTGAAATTAAAGAATTAAAAACTATACAAATTGCATTAGAAAAAGAAGTTGAACGTTTAAAAAAATTAAACTCACAAGAAAAATTAGAATTAGAAAGTACTCTTAAAAAACAAATAACTAAATTAATTAATGATAAAGAAGCATTAGAAAGAAGTAATTTATCAAGCCAGGAATCAAATACTAAATATGAAACAGCTATTTCAGAACTAACAAGTAAATTAGCAAAAATTCAAATAGAAAACAATACATTAAAATCAACTATTGAAACTTTAACATCTACTAAAGAAGCTTTAACAAGAGACAAAGATACATTAACTATAATAAATGAAGATTTAAAAGGAAAAATTGAACAATTAACTTCTAGTATTCTTAAATCACAAAACCAATTAGATAATCAACAACTACAGACAGATTCTAAATTACGTAATTATAAGGATGCTATAATTAAATCACAACAAAAACATAAATTACAATTAGAAACTTTAAATAAAGCAAAACAAGATATTGAGATTAAATTATTAAATACTGAACGTCAATTAACCGAATGTAATCAATTTAAAGAAAATATTCAAATGAAATTAGAAGAAATGATTCAAAACCATCAAAATGATAAATCTAAAGATACTTCTGAAATCGAAAGATTAAAAAAATTATTAAGTGTATTGCAATCTGAAAATGAAAGATTGAACATGGTTATAGAAGAAAATTTACAAAATTATAATTCTAGATACACGGAATTAAAATCTAAAATTGACGAATTAACTAAACAAATTGATGAATTAAATAATGATAATCAGACTATGAAAGATGGTATTGAATTACAAATAGATGAATTAAGAGAAGAACATAAACAAGATTTAGAATCAAAACTATCAACATTAAAATCAGAATATCAACAAAAACAAGATGAATTAACTAAATTTATAAACAATTTAAATAAATTTATTACACGTACTAATAATTCATCTGAATTTCAATCAATTAAGACAAAATTAAATGAACTAAATGATAAATATAATAATGATATAACTAATTTAAAATTATTAAATACTAAATTAGAATTTGAAAAATTAAATTTATCTAAAAAAATAAGTAAATTAGAAGGAACTATTAATTTATTAAAGTCTTCTAAAATTAGTGATAAAGAGATAAAAGATAGATTAGAAAAAGAATTAAGAGATGAAATTAAAAGACTAAATGATTTTATTAATAAAAAAGAAATAGAATTAAATCAATTAAAATCTAAATCTCAATCAAATGAACAAAATTTATTAAAATCAGTTGGTACAATTACTCAAAAAGAAAATGAATTAAGACTTTGCAAAATGGAGATTAAAAAATTGGAAGAGCTATTACAAATGAAAAATAATGAATTACAAAGTTTATTAGCTCAAATTGAAGAATTTAAATTAAAAGTTACAGCATTAGAATCACAAATTACAAATCTACAAGTACAGACCGATATAGATAATCAAACAAAACAATCAGAAATTGATAGATTAAATCAAGAAATTTCTATTTTACAAAATGATAATATAACATTAAAAGATGGAATTCAATTACAATCAGAAAAATTAGATAAAAAAAATAAAAAGGAATTAGATAAATATGAAAAACAACTTACTGATTGTAAACAAAAACTTGATAAATGTGAACAAGATTTAAATTCTTGTCAAGTATTATTAACTACATGTAAAAAAGATTTAAAAGAATATAAAGATACTTCAGATCAATCAATTACTAAAATAAAATCAGAATTAGATATTTCAAATGCCAAATTATCTCAATTAGAATCAGATAAAAAAAATTTAGAAAATGAATTAAAATTATTAAAAGATATATTATCTAATAGTAATAAATCAACAGCTTCAGAGTTATTGAAATTAAAAGAATCAAATATACAATTACAAGAAGAAAATACTAAATTAAAGAATAGTAAACCTATTATAAATGCTATGTCAATGCCAATTGAAGATGTTCAAGTTATTTATAAATATATTAATAATCCATCTAATATTATTACTAATAAGTCTCAAAAAAGATTATCAAATACAGCATTTGATAAGTTTATAACCAATAATAAACTAATTTATTAAATTATTATTTTATTATTTTTCAAAAAAAAAAATTGAATTTATTATACCCTAATTATTATATTACAAATCATTTACATCAACACAATATCAAGTCAAGACATCATGTGCAACAATCAAATTATTGCGACAATTTATGAAATTATGAAATTTAATAAAGTTTCACTTGAAGATTTAATTGAATTTATTGATAATCAACCAAAAGCCAAGCTTCCTGCTTCTTATAACAAGAAGACTAAATGGGGAGATGAAGCAGTTGAACTTGATTTTATTGAAAACCAGCAACAAACAGCTGAAGAAAACTCTACTAATGAGCAAGTTGAAGAACAAGCTCTCAAAGAAGAAGTTACTGAAGCTGAAAAACCTGAAGATAATTCAACTTCTTGGGTTTCTGTAATTAAAAAATCAAAAAACACACGTTCTGATATGGTTAAAAAACCACAAGTTGTTAAGCAATCATTTGCTAAAACAAATAATGCTAAAAAACAACTGAAGAAAAAGGATGAACGTTTTGTCATCTATACAGTTCAAGAATTTATTCAATGTATTAAAGACAAACAAAAACTATACATTGATTTTACAATTGATCCTGATTCTCACTGCGAGCATACATTTAATGGTACTATTTGTAAAGATGTTAAAGAATGTGGAAAAATCCATATTCAAAGATGCATGCACAACTTAGATTGTCAATACAAGTATTGCCAATTTCTACATGTTGATGAAATGCCAGATGAAGAAGCCAGAGAGAATTACATGGATACTATGAATGAATATAACAGAATTAAAAAAAATAAAAAAGTATATGTCTAATCATTTACATGATTATTCTTCTATTTCTTGTATTTTTACATATTTATATTTTTTTTGATTTAGAGTATGATATAATCGTCAATAATTTGATATTGAGTTAATATTTTTTGATTAGATTCATTTATATATTCTTTTAATAATTTATTATATTGATTAAAATTATAAAATTGAAATTTATTAATATATTTTTCATTTTCATTAAATTGATTTTCATATTTATTAATATATGCAGTAATTATCTCATCTAAGGATATATTATATTTTTTTATTATATTAATAATGTCATTAATACAATTTTGCTTAACCTTTATTAAATTTTTCATCAATAATAATCAAATTCTAGTATTAAATTAATATTTTTATAGTAGTATTAATTTAATACTACTATAAAATTTTGGTAATTTATATCATTATAATTATTTAATTTTAATAAATTAATATTTGAAATATTATAATCTATTTAAATTACGTTTTTAATTGCAAGTTTAGTTTAAATTTATAATAGTTTGATTAGAGAACCATGGATATCGTTAATTCATTTATTCAAAAAAATTTAACTACTGAAGTTGATAGTAAAGAAATAAATTTTAAAACTATTAAAGAATTATTTACTTCTGAAGAAAATATCAATAATATTTCTAGAATATTATATAGAGAATTATATTTACCTAATAACCAAACAAAATTTAATAAAGTTAAAAATCAAGTTCAACAATATATAAAATTATGGGTAGATTCTGGATCTTTAGATAAATTTTCAAAAAACACTATTGATTTTAATGATTTAAATGAACAATTAAGATATTTTAATTCTTTATTTATATCATATTATCGGTTTAAATTACTTCAAACTACAGATTTTATGCAGCATGAAATTGATAATAACCCATATAAGCATATCTACGAATATAAATTAAATATAAAAAAAAATGACGATATTTTAGCAGATGATTATAATTATGTAACTTTTAATAATTATAATGATAAATATAATATAAATTTACAATATCCACGATCATATAATAAAATACCATATTATGAAAAAGGACTATACAGTAGAAATGTAGATAATTCAGATAATGGATCTTTTCGTGAACGTAAATTAATTAATAATAATTATAAAAAATATAATAATAGCGAGTTACTCAATAATGTTGAATATTTGCGCTAATAAATTATAAAAATACTTTAGTAAATTTTAAGTAATTAATAGAACGATTAGATAACTCTTTATTTATATCCTCATTTGATATTAAATCATTGATTAAATCTATAAAATTATTTATATAATCTTTATCTGTTTTATTTTTTAAAATTTTATTTTTTATATTAAGAATTCTTCCTATTTGTTTTAATGTTTTAATTTTATCAAATTCTTTATTATTAAGTAAATCCAATAATATATATAAAATACTTTCAATATCATCTAATCTAACGCCACGATATCCTAAATTAATATTACGTGAGCTATAATGTATATGACCTTGTCTCTCTAATAATTGATAATTATTAATAAATTGAGAATTATTATTAATAAATTTAATACATGAATCAAAGTTTATTAATTTTACAATTATCTTTTCATTTTCTATAATAAATCTAATATTTGATGGATTTAAATTAATGTATAAATATTTTTTAGAATGTATATATTTCATAACATTAATTAATTGAAGACCTATATTTTTAATTTGACTATCTGTTAAATTATATGTTTTTAATTCATCATATGAAATTGGTATATAATCTAATTTTAAAATGACATTTTGATTTTTTTGTATTTTATAATCAGCGTATTTAATAATATTTTTGTGATTAGTAAATACTTGAGTTAATAACTGATATTCATATTGTAATAAATTTTTATCATTATTACTAGTATCTTGATATTTTAAAAGTAAATTTTTATTAACATTTTTATATATAATAATACTTTCATTAGTATCAATTTGTTCTAAAATCTCTTTTGATTCTTTTTTTGATTCTTCTTTAGTATTTTCTGTATTTGTTTTTTGATTATTATATTTATTATAATGTCTAGTACAATAATGTTTATTTATTTTAAGCTCTGAATCATAAAACTCTTGAGTTGCTTTATATTTGCAATTTTCATTATTAATTTTAATGTATTGACACTCCATCTTTTATATAATAAAAATATTATAATTCAATTTTAAAAAAATAAACTACAATTATTATTCATAAATTTTATTATTTTTAGTTGTATTAATATAATATTATACCAATATTATATGAAATCAACTATCACAATATCATCATTAAAATTTATTCAAGATATAAAAGACAAAGATCAATTATTTAATCAAATAAATTCTCATGTTATTAAAGATTATTATTACTCGCCTAATCCTATAAATTTAAATATTTTATATGATAATAATAATTTTTATTATGTAATTAATTTAAATAATTATAAATACATTGGTAGAATTCAATCTAAGGAACTTAGTATAAATATTATTACTAATTTATAATATTCTTATTTTATTTTTTTAATTATCTTTACTAAAACTATAATATATTAGATATTAATGGACAATTATTTATAGTAAAAAAATTGAATTATATTTTTATATAATTATAATTAAAACAATATGATCGCTAATCAACAGTTTAAGATTTATAACATTTATAATAATATTCAAATTAATAAAGGAGACGCTATTAAAGTAACTAGCATTCCTCAAAATGAATCATTCTGGGTTTCTATTGAAGATATTAAATTAAATGGAAATTTAAAATGCAAAGTTCAAAATATTTTAAATAAGCCACATTCATTTAATTATGAAGATATCATTACAATTACATCTAAATCATATATTAGAGAATATAAAAACCATATTGATCGATTTAAAATTTCTGATGCTGACCTATTAGAAATTATTTCTAGATATTTAGCATTTAAATATACACATAATAGAGAACCTACTCTAGAAGATTATGAACATATTATTAATATCAGATAATCTTAATAATGTTCAGATTATCTGAATGACTGATTGTATTTTTTTTTGTATTTAAAATTGAATAATAAATATTTATATTATTATTAAAATGAGTACTAAACGTTCTTATTCAAATTTTTTAGATTCAAAAGAATTTCCATTTACTATTGATAATAATTATAAAATTAAATTTCCCAAATTATTTAGTAAAGTAAATAATTCTAATAAAATTCGATTCTGGGAAATTTATGCATTTTTATTAAATAAAAAAGATAAAATAAATTTAACACCTGGTTTAACAAATTTAGAAACATTTAATGAATTAAAATCAACTTATCCAAAAGTTAAAATGTATATTTATACAGAATATGGACAAGTTAATGGTAAAATAACTATTACAGAACCTACTATTATTACAGAAGGTAAAAATATTGGTAAATCAAATGAAACATCTATTTTAACTCAATCATTAATTCATATGCGAAATTTATATCTAAAAAAAATTAAAACCGGTTATAGTTTAAAGGTTTCTAATATTACTACTGATAATATATTTCCAATGGCTTTACAAGTATATGATAAGCATAAAAAGCATATTAAATATCCATGTTATATTCAGCCAAAATTAGATGGTATTCGTTTAATTAGTAAAATTGAAAATTCAGAAGTTAAATTATTGTCTCGACGATTAAATGAATTTATTGGTTTTAATTTTATCAAAGAAGAAATTAAATTATTATTAGAAAATGAACCTAATATTATTTTAGATGGTGAATTATATAATCATAATTTATCTTTACAACAGATATCCGGTATTGTTAGATCAGAAGATGAAAATAATGAAGAAAAATTAAAATTAAAATTTTATATCTTTGATTGTGTTGATTTACAGCATCATTCTTTAACATTTTCTGAGCGCTATGACAAATTAAAAGAATTATTCCGACATAAAACATTTAATTATTTAATTTTAACAGATACTATTAAAATTCATAATGAAAAAAGTTCAGATAAATATTATAAAGATTATATTGAAGCTGGATTTGAAGGCATTGTTTATAAAAATTTAGATGCTAAATATGAATATTCAAGTTATAAAGAAATTAGAAGTTATCAATTTTTAAAACGTAAAAAGGGATATGATGCAGAATATCCAATTATTGGATTTGAACAAGGTACCAATGGAAAAGATATGGGTGCTATCATTTTTACTATGAAAACAGAATTGGGTAAAGAATTTAAATCAGTCCCAAATGATACTTTGATTAATCGAAAAAAAATGTATAAGTTAGCATTAGAAAATTTTGATACTTTATATAAAAATAAATTGGCAACTATTAAATTTGATGAATATAGCAAGGATGGTATACCATTACGTGCTAAATTCATAGCTATTCGGGATTACGAATAGTTTTAAAATTGAATTTTATTTTTTTATTATTATATAACAATAAGCATCAATGAATAATCAATCTAAACAACAATTAACTATTTTAAAAACTAATAATTATATTATTAATGATAATTATTTATATAATTATCCAATCAAGTATCAAGAATTAATAATTGGATTTTTATATACTTATTATGAATACAATTTAAATTTAAAAAAAATTATTAAAGATATTAAATTAAATAAATATAAATACATAAATAATACTGATCTTAACAATAAAATAAAAATATGTGAACAAATTATCAAAAAAAATATATTTTATGTTCAAAATTATCAACTAAATTAAACTAGCACATTGAGTTATATTTTTTTTTAGCTATTTATAATTTCTCTAAAATATGAATTTCGTCATATTTTGAAGAAAATCATATTAATAATATATAATATTTAAATTTAAATATTATTATTCTTCTTATATATATGAAATATAAGTTCATATAATACAGAAAAATCATATAATTTATAAACATGTATAAATGCAATAAATGTAATAAAGAATTTATATATGAGTCTAAATTAAAAGAACATGAAAATAGAAAAATACCATGCAATGCACCTAAAAAAGAATATAAATGTAAACTATGTAAAGTTAATTTTAAATGCCCCACCGAACAACAAAGACATGAAAAAACTAAAAAACATATTAATAATATTTCAATTCATGGTAATCAAAATCAAGTTGGTGATAATGCAACAAATATTAATTCCTTTAATAATATTATCCAATTAACATTAAATGTAAATTCTTTTAAAAATACTGATACAAGTTATATGAGAAAAGCTTTAATCGAAGAAGTAGGTGAATTTATGTATGTAGAAACAATTGCTAAAAAATATTTACCAGATACTGAAAAAGTTAAAATCTTATTTAATGGAGTAATTAAAATTTTAGAACATTTACATTTTAATTTAGATATCGAAGAAAATCATAATTTAAAAATTCTATTAATATTTCCTGGAATTAAAAAAACAGTATATGAATATTTAATATTAGAAATTAATTCAGAAACTAAAGAAATTATTTGGAATTCTTTAACTTATGAAAATATTATAGATAAAGTATTATTTCATTTATATTCTTTAAACAATAAATATCAAAATGATAATTATGATAGATTTATAGTATTTTTACGAAGATATTTAATTAATATACCAGAAACCGCGAAAGAATTAAAACCATATATTCAAACAAAATTAAGTGAAATGTATATTAATTTTAATGAAAAACAAAAAAAAGAAACTCGTGATATTAAAGAAGATATCGAAGAAAAGGTTAAAGAATATGTTACTTATAGAAGACAAGAATGTAAATTACAAAATGGATTTAATCCAACAATTATAAATTCAAAAATTTAAAGATTTTTATTCATTTCCATTTCTTTCTTTTTTTGCTCTTCTTTATATTGATCTTTTTTATTTACAAAAAATGGCATTAAAAATCGTCTAGTAAATGAAGTAAAAACTTCATCATTTTGTAATGTTGTATATGGAAATGAAGGATCTTCTATTAATAATGGAGAAATATGTCTACCATTTTGTGAATAATGATCATTTGCAAATCCAAATATTCTTACTGAAAGCCCAGCATGTGGTTTTACTGCATGGCTATTAAGTGCAACATATACTATCAACTTATTATTATTAAATTCACAATCTGTAAATTTTACCCAAATTCCTTCTTGTGCATGAGCACTAAAATATACATAACTTGGTATTAAAGTATTATAATCAAATAATATTCTAATTATTTCAACATCTTTAGGATGATATCCTAAAGATGAACTAGATGGAAAATAACTATTTAACCCAATTGCATAATTTTCTTTATAACACATATAATATGTTATTGATACATATTTTTTTCCATAATATAAATACAATTTTTCATCTCTTCTAAAATAAACAATAGGTAAAAGAGAATCTGAAAAATCTTTTTTAGATAATTTACTTTTTTCTTTTGGATGAAATCTTAATTCTAATTGAATAGTTGGTAATATCATATTTTAAAATATTATACTTCTAATATACTATAATACTTAAATTTCTATTTTAAAATATATTTAAATTATAGTATCAGCATACAACCATTTAATACAATCATTTTGATTATGTTGTTTATTTAATGCCTTATAATCATTAATCTCAATTATATATTTATTGGGATTTTCAATATAAGATTCTTCTACATTTTTATAAAATAATTGATTTACAAAATTATAATATTTTGCAATTAAAAATTTTATCATTTATAATATTAATAATAATTATATTTTTAATTGATTATTAATGAATTCTAAAAAAAAAAGGTAAAGATTTTAAGATGTTTTATATGTTTAAAAAAATTAATTATGATGGAATTTAAATGCAAATGTAATAATATTTTTTGTCATATTCATAGATATCCAGAAGAGCATAATTGTACTTATGATCATAAGGAAGATGGTAAACGTAAACTTAAAAATGAATTAGATAATACAATTGTTAAACGCCAAAAGCTTGATAAAATTTAACTAATTACCCAATTAAAATTACAAAATAGACAAGTTAAACTCAAATTACTTCCCTCATCAAGTGAACGTCCTTGATATTCTTGAATTTTAACTTCCCTTTTTTTACAATTTCTACATTGATATAATGTACTTGTTTTAATTTTAATTTGTTGATTTGTTCGTAAATTTATTGTATCTTTAATATTTTGTGATTTATCTGGACATAATTCATCTGAACTCATAAATGCAATATTATTAATATTTATATTATTTTGAAGTATCTTATTAATTAAATAAGATGAATTAACTTCTGACTCAATATCTAAATTTTTTGTAATTTTATTACAATTTAAATAATATAAATATGTAAATTTTTCATTATCCCAAGATTGATAAATTAATAATTCATCAGCCTTAATAATTGTTTGATTATAACATGATAATTCAATATTAATAATAATATTAGATTGAATCTCTTTATGTTTTAATTTAAATTTTTTATTTTTTTCTAAAATACTAGCAATTAATAATATAATAGCTCGTCTATTTTTATTATATAAAGAATTATCATATATATCTAAAGGGATTGTAAATTTTAATTGATTAAAAATATCTTGAAATTGAATTAATAAATTGGACATGATATTGGCTCTAAACGTTTAATATATTTTTAAAAAATTTAATTCAATTTTAAAAAATATAATTATTATAATATTGTAATATTATGTTAAATAACTAATTTAATATATGTAATTACAATAATGAAATTATCAAATTTATTTTTACCGCTTGGTAGATTTTTTTTAAAATCAACAAAAAATAATAAAATTAATCAATTATATAATATAGATACTAGTAATATTAAACCAGATGATGATCATAATTCATTAACATATTGCACTATTTGTGATTTGCTACATATTAATGGAAATTTAATAGAGCATTGTGAAAAATGTCATACATGTCATCTTAAATTTAAACTGTACTGTAAAGATTGTAATAATTGTTATGATTATAGATTAGACAAAGATATTATATCCCATAGAAAAAACTGTTTATTAGCATTTAAAACAATTTAAAAAAAATATTGATTTATTTGTAATTAAAATTGAATTTAATAATAAATATAATATACTTATAATAAAGAAGAATAGTATTAAACATGGAAGTGTTAAATAATATTGTAAATAAATATAATGAACATAATGGTTTATCAGCTAATTCTAACGAAAATATTGAATTAGAAATATCTTTCCATTTAGTCAAAAATAAAGATTTATATACTAATTTATTTAATAAATTAAAATCTTTAAGTTCTAATATTATAATTCATGAATATATTAATATTTATTATGATAACAATATTCGATTAACTAAACAATTTAAAGATAGTATTAATCTAAATAAAGATATATATTTACAAAAAAAATCATTAAGTAAAACATACAATGGGAAAATTAATTCCCAAGTTATTAAAAAATATAATATAAAATTAAAAAATGAAATTTCTATAAATGAATCAGAATTTAAAAAATTAAAACTTACAGATATTAAATTAATTAATATTAAACTAAGATTAAGTTTCTTATTAAAAGATTCTAATTTTCGTATAGATTTAGATCTTATACATAACGTTAATTTAAAACAAAATAATTTAAAAGATTTAAAAAATAGAATTTTTAAATCTTTTAAGTTAAGTAATATTACTGAAGATTTGAATTATGATTTATTTGATGAATTAATTTTAGAAACTGAATTTTTAAATGAGCATTATACATTAACAAATGGAAATAGTAAATTAGAAAATCAAGATATTCAAGATACTATTACATTTGTTGAATCATTATTTGGTTCTAATAAATCATCATCAAATTTTAATTACCAACAATATATATATTTAATTGCGCAATTTATAATTACTAATAAATTATATTTAGATAATTTTAAAGAAAAATCAGGATTAAAAAAATTATTAAATAATGTAATTGAAATGAATTCAGAGATATATGCAAAAAATATTCAACCACAAATTTCTTCTTATTATATTACTGATAAAATTGATGGTCAGCGTTGTATTATTATATTAAATCAAGATGATGATTTAATAAATATTAAATTAATTACTAATAAAGTATATCAAATCTCAGAATATAATGATCATATTAAAAATAATAATTTTACTATTTTAGATTCAGAATTTATTATACCTGATTCATTAAAAGACCAGGATAGTATTTCGCAAAAAGATATATATTTATATTTATTTGATATTATAGCACTTGATAATAAATCAATTGCTCAATTACCATTTGAAAAAAGATTACCAATAATTAAACAGGGATTTAATAAAATTAAAAATTTATTAAATGTATTATGTAAAGATTTTATCAAATTAACTGATAATTATAAAACAGAATTAACTAATTTTTATAATAAAAAACGAAATAGTAATAATTATCATATTGATGGCTTAATATTTACACCATCATCAGATGTTATTAACTCTAATTATAAATACAAAATCAATTCTAATTATAATAATATGATTGGATATAAATGGAAACCTATTGAAGAAGTTACCATTGACTTTTATATTAAACAATTACCTAAAAATTTATATTCAAATATACCATATAATTCATTAAATATTAAAGCAAATGAAGTTATTTATATTTTATTTTCAGGAATTTCTAAACAAGAATTTGATAAATTAAATATGACTTATTTAGTAAATTATAATAAAATAATTCCTGATGAATTTCATAATAAGAGTTATTTTCCTATACAATTTTCGACTAGTGATAGTCCTATTAATTACATTTTTATATCAAAAGATTCTGATTTAGATAATTTAATTGGGGAATTTAATTATATTGATAATAAATGGCAATTAAAGAAAATAAGAACTGACAGAACAGTTGAATTAAAAAGAGGAGAATATTTTGGTAATTATTATAAAATTGCGGAATTAATATGGAATAATATTAAAAATCCTCTAACATTTGATATGCTTCTACAAGACAATGCCAATTATTTCTTAATTGATGATAATCAAATTTATAAATCAGTTCGATCATATAATTCATATGTTAAATCATATTTATTAGAAACTATTATTAATCCAAAATTATCTGATAAAAATAATACTGAATGGATAATTGATTTAGCATCTGGAAAAGGTCAAGATTTAGCGCGTGTTAATAATTTAGAATTTAAAAATGGATTATTTTTGGATAATGATAAAAATGCATTATTAGAATTAATTAATCGTAAATATAATTTACGAACTAATCAACAAAAAAATATGAAAATATTTACTCAAGAAATTAATTTAATAACAAATTATAAAGATATTATCAAAAAATTAGATAAATTTAATATTAATAAAGATTCTATCGATGTAATGATTTGCAATTTTGCTATTCATTATATTATAGCTAATGATGAAAATTTAATGAATCTTATTAAATTATTATATCATTATCTAAAACCTAATGGAAGATTTATATTTACATGTTTTAATGGAGAAAAAATATTTAAACTATTAGAAAAATCAAATGAATGGAATTTATATGAAAATGATTATAAAAAATATTCTATTAAAAAATTATACACATCACAATCACTTACCAATACTGGTCAAAAAATTGATGTATTATTACCATTTAGTAAACAAACATATTATACTGAATATTTAATGAATATAGAATATATTACTAATGTATTTAATGATAATGAATTTACAACAGAAATTTCAGAATCCTTTAGTTGTTTATTAGATAATTTTAAGGATAATAAAATATATAATTCTTTATCTAAACAAGATAAAGAATTTATAGATTTATATCAATATGTAATTATTAAAAAAAATTATAATGATCAAATTATAATAAAATCGAATATTAAAGAATTTTTTACATGTTCGGAACAATTAGTAAATATTAAGGGTGAAAATGAAAATTCATTATCATCAAATCAATTGCCATTAAATCAATTAGATAATATTAATAATAGTAATTCTATTTTAGTAATTATTAATACTATTGATTCATCTATTATTAAACATATTATTGAAAAATTTGAAAATATGAATTATAAAAATAAAAATCAATTTAAAAGAAATAAAAATAAGATTGTTAAAATATTAGGATTTGAAAATAATAATCATTGGTTAGATATTTACCAACAATTTCAAAAAAATAATTCTATTAATTATGAATCTATTATATTTTATGATATTAAATGTAAACTATCTGAAAATTTAGAAATGTATATTATTAAAAAACCAATTATTCCAATTATATTAACAAATAATTATTCTATTATTATTATAAATTCACAAGATTTATCAAATATAGACATTACTCAATCTAAATTTATAAGTAATTCTGAAATTAATTTGGAATTAATTAAAACTAATTATTTTATTAATAATGATCAGACTCTAAAATTTAATATTAATGTAACTAAATATTATGATATATATTTATATTAATTAATTAAACATAAGAGTTTTATTTTTTTATATAATAATATAGTATAACTAATTTAATTATGAATTTTACACAATCAGATTTAGAATCTTATTGAAAAAATGAAATAAAATCTGATAAACCATTACCTCAAAAATTTATTGATTATTATACGGGTACTGAATATACATTATCAAAAGTATTGGAATCACTATCATTTGATATTGCTAAGGAAATTTTAAATTTATATAAATGGGAAACAATTTTTACTAAACAAACAACAAAAGATTTTGATCCATTTATTAAAACAATTAATGACTGTTATCAAAATATAACTTTTGATAAAAATGTTCAAAACATATTAGTTAATAAATCTGATCAAGTTCCATTTTATACAGCTAAAAGTATGTATCCTAATTATAAACTAAATATTCTTTATCCTGGGATTACATATACTAATGAATATTATATGAGAACACCTAGGGGAGTATGTAGAATGGAAATATATAAAAATAATTTTACTTTAGCAATTTATGAAAATTATAATAGCGAATCAAAATATCAGAATACTCCATATTGGAATTATAGTAATGGTAATAATAACACAAATAAAGTTTATATGAAACCAGATGGTAATTTAATAATTTATGATAGTAATAATAATCAATTATGGGAAAGTGGAACTTCTGGAAATCCTGGCGCATATGGTGAATTAATAAATCAAGGATTTTTTGTTATTAAAGCATCTGATGATCAAATTATTAAATGTTTAAATCCTATATATTTAGATACTACTAATTTAGATGCATATAAAAGTTATGCAAGTGGTTATGGATTTATTTTATATGGTGGTCATGAACTATGTTCTCCTAGTACATATATTATTCCTGGCATGATATATACTCAAGAATTTAGTTGGATTAATGGTGATTATGCATTAATAGTTCAGAGTGATGGAAATTTTGTATTATATTATACTCCAACTAGAAAAGCAATATGGTGGACACGTAGTAATGATGCATATGCCCTAGCTCCCAATCCCAACCCTAATTTACAATTAAAAACAAAAGATGGTAATTTAGTATTATGGAGAGAAGGATTGCACCAAGATAATGAAAAGGGTCGATATAATCCAGTTCAATGGTCATCAGATACAGGTGGGAAATTTACATATATCCCTAAAGTACAATTAATTCCTTCTGGATTTTTAGTAATTTTTAATAATGATAATAATATATTTAAAGCATATCCAGATGATAAAATTATTAATTTTTTAAATAATGTACAATATGTTCCTAGCAACGATTGGGTTATGGATTTTTTAACAATATATATATATTTAAATTAGGAAAGAATAAATGGTCAGTTGATTATCAAAATCAATTAAAATCAGGATTTAAAAAAAACTAAAAATTATATTATCATTTAAAAATTATACGATATTATAAATAAATATATTTAATTTCAAGCAATGTTAACACGAAATCAAAAAAGAAAATTATTAGAAATATTAAATACTCATGATGAGTACCGTAACATTAAAAAAGAAATTAGAGCCAATAAAATCCCTAATTTAAATGATTTAAACAAACATAATTCAAATAATTTTAGTTCTAAGTATGAAGATTCTGGTATTAAGGAATCCCATTCTGAATCAGAAGTTGATTCAGAGTCTATATCAGAGTCTAATTCTGAGTCTAGTTCTGACTTCGAATCAGATTCCGACCCTGAATCTAATACAGAATCAAGTATAGAATCAGATTCTGAGTCAGAATTGGAATCTGAAATAAGTGGTTCTGAAGTAGTTAAATCAGAATCTAATATTTTAAATCCTAACGATACCATTTTAAAAAATTTTGATAATAATATTAGTTCAATATTAAATGGAAACTTTTTTAATTTATACCCCGATAACTATAATCTTAAATCGATTAAATCTAAATATAGTATTAAAACTATTGAAACTTTAAATGAAAAATTAGATTTTTTACGATCAAATTATATTTTAAATGACATTGAAATTGATAATATATTACAAAAAGATATTCCTAACAATATTAAATTAAAAATTTTAGAAAAAATATATCTAATAATGAATTCTGATGTATTAACTAATGATTATAACTTTTATATTAAGGAATTAAAAGAATTATTATATTATAGTAATTCTGATGAATTATTAAGTTTAGATAATAAAATAAGTAATGTATTAGATAAAGATAATTCTGAGATTTTATCTTTATCATATAAAAATCGAATTTTAAAATCAGAAATGAATTTTAATAATAAAGTTATTGCATATAAATATATGAGAATTATTGAAAGTTATAATGACCAATCCTCTGAAGAATTATCTAAATATAAAACATGGTTAAATACATTATTAACAATTCCATTTAATAAATATCATACTAATCAAATTACAAATAATTCAAATTTATCGGAAATTAAAGATTACTTGATTCATATTAGACAATTATTAGACAAAAATTTATCATTCTTAGATTATCCAAAGGATCAAATTATTAATATAATTGCTCAATTAATAAGAAATCCTAATTCTCAAATTAATGCAATTGGCTTATATGGAAATAAAGGAATCGGGAAAACACATTTTGTAGAATCAATTTCAGAAGCATTAGATAGACCATTAATTAGAATTTCATTAGGTGGAAATACAGATGTTCAATCATTAAAGGGCCATAATTTTACATATATAGGTAGTAAACAAGGTAAAATAATCGATGGGTTAATTGAGAGTAAGGTAATGAATCCAATTATTTTCTTTGATGAAATTGATAAAATTTCTCAAAGTTATCATGGTTCTGATATTACTGGATTTTTAATTCATTTAATTGATTTAACAACCAATAATAAATTTAATGGGGATGAATACTTTTCAGGAATTGAATTAGATTTGTCACGTGCTTTATTTATATTTACATATAATAATCCGGAATTAGTTGATTCTATTTTAGCTGATCGATTATATAAAATTAAAATTAATAATTATACTAAGCAAGAAAAAATTCATATAACTACAAAACATTTAATTAATACTATTCTTAAAGAATTTAATTTAACTAATAATGATATTATTATATCTAAAGAAATAATTGAAGAAATTGTAAATTTATCCAATGATTCAGGTATGCGTAGTATTAAAAATAATATTCATTTAATTATTTCTAGATTAAATACTTTACTATTATCAGACCCTGATAATAATATCATTACATTAAAATATCATACATTATATAAATATTATAATAAATTACCCATCACACTACAAAAAAAACATATAAATATTCTATTAGATTCGACTGATATAAATAAAGATAATTTAGAATATTTAAATTTATATATTTAAATTTCTAATTTAATATTACTATTAATAATAATTATTAATTTAATAATGTCGTATTTAGCATTTGATTGCGAAACAACTGGATTATTACCAAATTGTAATGTATTAACCGTATATTTTGTTATTTTAGATGAGAAATTAAATATCTTAGATGAATTAGATTTAAAAATTAAACATGATTATTATTTAGTATTCACTAAAGCATTAGAAATAAATAAAATTAATTTATTAGAACATGATAAAATTGCAATATCTAAAATTGAAGCAAGATCACAAATTATAAAATTTTTAAAAAAATATGAAAATAAATATCAAATAATTGGTCATAATATTAAATTTGATATTGATATGTTAATAAATAATAAAATCTTAATGGCAAATGAAATAAATACATATTTTGATACTTGTTATTTAGATACATATAAAATAGCTCAATTATTAAAATCTAAAAAAAAAATAAATAAGTGTCAATCATTATCATTATCTAAATTATGTTATTATTTTGATATTAATAATGAGTTTTCAGATAACAACTTTCATAATTGTAAATACGACACATTATCGACAATTGAATTATTTAAAAAATTAATAGAATTAAAAAATTCAGAAGAAATTAAATTATAATTAAAAAATTATTTAATTAAATAAATATTATGCATATTCCAAGGCACATAACAACAGCAAAAATTTCTATTTTACAAAAATTATGCAAAAAACATAATATAAAAATTAAAAAAAAGATTACAAAAAAAGATATTATTCATAAACTTAATAGATTCTTATTAAAATCTATTACTAAATCAGAATTAATTAATTTATATGAAAATATTACAAAACATAATATTAATAAATCTAATACTAAAATACAATTGATTAATAAATTATTATATAGAACTAAATCAAATAACCTAAAAATTAGCGTTAATAAAATTAGTAGTTATTTTTATAATAAAAATAACATTAATAAAATTAATTATGGTGCTTTTGGAAATACATGTGAATATGCATTATGTAAAATTTTTAAATTAAATATGCAAAAACATAATGGTATTGACACATCTTATATTAATATATTAACAAAATCATTATATAATATTAAACAAGAATTTAAAAATACTTATAATATGAAATGTATTCAATATATTGGCAATACAAATCATAAAGTTGATTTTTTATGTAAATCATTAAATAATGATATTGAATATACATTATCTGTAAAATCTAATATAAATTCTAGACATTTAGTATGTCCACAAATATTAGGTCAATGTTCATTTAATACATTTATCAAATTTATAAAAGAAATGAAAAATATAATTATTCAAGATTTTACTCAATTAAAAGATTTTATTTCTAACAATTTATTATTTTTATTTAATACTTATTATACTTATTTATTTTCATGTGATTATCTATTATGGATTAAAAAAAATACCGATACCGGTAATGGTAATGATGTCATAAATTATAAAATATTATCTAAAAAAAATTTAGATTATTTAGTTGGTACTAATTTTACATTATCGAATTCTTTAAATAATTGGAATTCTAGTAATTGTTTACGATATAATAATATTACTATTGGTATTTTTCAATTCCATAATAAAAGAAATACAATTCAATTTAGATTTTATTTAGATAAATTATTAAAACTTTAATTTTTTTTTACCTTATAAATATAAATAATATAATGTATAATGCATTTCCTAGACTACAATTATTATCAGGTAATGTTGTTTCACAAAAACCGCCCCTACAAAAGCTTACTATACAGCAACCTCCACAAAATGTTACACCCCTACAATCTAGACAAATTCCACAAAATGCTATACCACAACAACGACAGCAAAATGGTCTAATACAACAACCACAACAAATTCCACAAAATGCTATATCACAACAACGACAGCCAAATATTATAATACAACAACCACAACAAATTCCACAAAGAATTCTTAAACCGCAAAGAATTCCATACCCTCAAATACCTAAAAAAACTTCTTTTTTCTTATATATTAGTATTTTTTCACTTATGGTTTTAATTGGAATTTATATAATAATCTTTTAAAAGATAAATGTGATAGTAATAATCTATTTAATTTAAAAAATAATGAATTATTTAAATATACTGAGGATCCTTATGATGAAGAATGTATGAATAATTGGACATTATATGAAAAAATAAAACTTCTATAGTTGAAAAAAATATTCCAAATATTACAAAATTACGAGATAATAAATCATGGTGTCCCAAACGATCTAATAACTTTCATACTAATATATGTAATAAATTATATAATGGAGGTAATATAATTAATAATAATCCCAAATATCAATTATTAAATCAAATATGGAAAGATCATAATTGTTATGAAAATTTACTACATATAATATTTTCATATCTAGAAAAACAATATGTCAATAAGTGAGATGATCCAATAGATTTTAATCTTTATAATAATTATTTTATTAATGAATTAAAACAAAATAATAATATATTTGCAAGAAAATTATGTTATTCTGGCGATACCTTAGAAAATGGTTCCATATTATATTCTACAAACCATGCATTATATTCGAATAATGGTTTATGGAGACTAGTTTTCCAAACTGATGATAATTTAGTATTATATGACGGCTCGAATGCAAAATGGTCATCAAATACTAAATCTATTATGATAAATAAATATTCCATATCAGAGTGTACTAATTGGGCTAATAATAATGAATGCGTTATAAATCCAGATTTTATGTTAACTCAATGTGCACAATCATGTAATAATATTGCATTTTTATCAATGCAGTCAGATAATAATTTAGTTATTTATAATAATAATAATAATCCGACATGGGCATCACAGACTGCTGATGGAAATGCAAAACAAAAAGCATTTTTAGTTTTACAAAATGATGGTAAATTAGTGATGAGATATAATGATGGCAGTCTTTTAAAAGTTATATATCCTGAAAATAGTAGTCCTTTTGAAAATCACCCGACAGTTAACGTTAAGAAATTTGAATTTTATGATTCTAATAATTATATAATATTACTTTATTTCTTTTTAGTTTTGATACTTTTAATATGCTGTAATATTGGTTATAAATATTATAAATGCTATAAAAAAAATAAAACCAAAATTACGTAATTATGAATCTTATGTATCTTCATTAAATGTCCATTCTGACATTATTGTCCAGAATATAAATAACCACATTGGGACTAATATCATAGTTTTTAAATTACCATAAAATATAGAGTTAATTACTGATGTTATCATTAAACCAATTAGTATAAAAAAGAAAAATGTTGCATATTGTTTTAATTCTTCTGGTATTGAATCCCATAATGTACCTAATATTTCTTGAAGAACATTAGCCATTTCTTTAATTAATGGTTTTGCAATTGCTTCCCTTCCTCCTTCTGAAAATAATGCAACACCTCCAACTGTTAATGCACCACCTGCTAGTATTGTTTTCCAATTTTTTTTTAAAGTTTTTCCAAAACTATTTGCTTTATTAAGAGCTGTTGTTAAATCATCAGCACTCTTCATTCCAAATTTAGCAAAATCATCAGCATTTTTAATTCCAACCTTTGCTAAATCATCAGCATTTTTAATTCCAACTTTGACTAAATCATCAGCATTTTTAACTCCAAGTTGAACTAAATCATCAGCATTTTTAATTCCAACTTTAACCAAATCATAAGCATTTTTACTCCTAGTTTTTTTAAATCATCAGCATTTTTAAATCCAAATTGAACAACGTCATCTAAATTTTTAATACCCATTTTTGTTAAATTTGCCGTAAGATTTGGAGGAATTATATTTTTTAACCAAGTTGGTGGATTTTTAAGTGTATTACTAAATGCTAATTTACCAATATCAGAATTTTTAATATATGATAATAATTCATTAGAATTTTTAATTCCTAATTTGGCTAAATCATCAAAATTTTTTATACCATATGGAGCTAAATCAGTTGCTAATTTTATAGAATATGAACCTAATTCATCGGCAGATTTAGATCCTGCAGTAAATACTTCATCGACCCATCCCAACCCATGATAGTATATTATTAAATTAAATTATATAATTATATTATAAATTATATTTATTTAATATTTTTAAATAATTTACAATATTCTTGATATCGAGCTTCCCAATCAAAAATTGGAGATATATGAATCTTATATTTTTTTTGAATTACTTCATTCCATTTATATAAATCTTTATTAGGTATATCTTTTAATTCAGGTAACCATTTTTTTATATAATTACATTCTGGATCAAATTTTTTAATTACTTCATTATCAATCCTCATCATTCTCCCAGTTAATGAATTACATCCACGTTTAGCAAATCTACGACCAGGTAAATCTAAATCAGTAAACCACTGATGATTTAATTTATTTTGACTTGTATTACAATCTACTAAATATCTACTAAATCCTACCTGTGAGCCATATTTTGCATGTAATGGATTAATTAATAAATATTTAATCCAAAATGTGCCTAAAATTAATCGAATTCTATTTCCTATATAACCAGTTTTTATTAATTCCCGCATTGCTGCATCTATAATTAAATAACCAGTTTTAGATTCCATCATTAAATTCCATTCTTTATAATTATTTGGCCATTTTACTTTATTAAATCTATTATCAATTAATAAAGAATAAGAATTAGCATTTGGTATATATCTCAATATACATATATAAAAATCTCTCCAATATAATTGTTTCTTTATATCTGTATTATTTTTAATTATATTATAAAATTCTCTAATTGATATACATCCAAAATTTAATGCTGCTGATACTTGATATGTATTAAAATCTAATAAATCGCGCTTATGAGTATAATTTTTATAAACTGGATTATTATACATTTTTTTTATTGCTAATGAACGCCCACCATGTTGTGCTATATGTTTGTTTTCTTTATATAATTTATTAAAATCATTTAAAGATATTCTATTAAAATCTAAATCATTATGTTTAATATATTTTGAAAATTTATTAATAATTGGATTATTTACTTTAGTTTTAATTGCATTTTTATAAAATGATCCATATACCATATAAGCACTTCCATCTGATTTAATCATTTTTTCAAATGGAATTAATGTATGGTCATGTTCACAAGTAATTAATTCTATTTTATTATAATTAAGTAATTTGATAATATCATTATCTCTTTTAATAGCATATTTTGTATAATCTTTATTAAATCCAATAATTATATTATTATCCTTATAAAGACTTTTAACAATTTTTTCTAATATTTTTATTGGATCTCCTTTAAAAAACATTAATTTGTTATCTAATTGTTTATTTAAATCAATTAATGATTCACACATGAATTGAATAGCATTATTAGATCTATAATATTTATTATGTTCTGTAATATTAATTTGATAATCATCAAAAATAAAAATTGGTATAATTTTTTCACATTTTTTTGATAATTCGATTAAACCAAGATTATCATATAATCTTAGATCTTTTCTAAATATAAATATTCCTAAATTATTTTTCATTATTATATTATAGTAATAATTTGATATTATTATTTAAATTATTTAAAAAATGGATTTAGAATGGATTATATTTCTACTTATAGTAGTATTATCCTGTAGTGGTTATTTTTTATTATTTAAATATAATAATTGTATATTAATATTGATTTCAAATTTCCTATTTATTATTTATGGAATAGTTATGGGGATTATATCAAAAAATTAATTTAAAATTGAATAACTAATTATAAGTAATTATAAGTAAAATGAACTTTATTATTAATGATTCAAATGCCGAATTATTGAATTATTTAGTTAATATACCAGAAATGGAAAAAAATACTTTTATTAATCAAATATTAAAATTAGGCTTTGATGAGTTTAATAAAAAAATACCAAGTATTCAAGAATCTATAATTAATGTATTTGATGATAAATTTGATAATTTAAAATTATTAATTAATGAAATTAAATTAGAACATCAAAATAAAACATTACAACTAAATACTAATAATACTAAGGGTGTATTAGGTGAACAATTAATATATGACTTCTTTAAACAAAAAAATTATAATATTGAAGATACTTCTGGAATAGCGCATTCTGGAGATATGTGTTTATACTTAGAAGAAATTAATCAAAATGTATTAATTGAAATTAAAAACTATAAAAATACAGTAGATCAAAAACAAATTGATAAATTTTATTATGATTTAAATTATACTGGAATTAAATTGGGTATATTTATTTCATTACAATCTAAAATAGTTAATATTAAATATCCAATAGAATGGAAAATTAATGAGTATAATGAAATATTAATATTTATTTCAGAATGTAAAGAAGAATATTTATATTTAGCTATTTATTCATTAATATTATTATTTAAAAAATCCAATTATAAATCAAATTTACAGTTAATTGAGCATACTGAAATTTATAATGATATCAAATATTTAAGTAATCAAAAAGACTCTATTAATAAAATTAAACAAGAAATTTTATCTATTCATGATAGTTATACTAAATCAATTTTAACATTATATAATAATTTATGTACTTTTGATAATAATTTTAATTATATTCTAAATAAGATATATAACCGATTAGATAAAGAATTAAATTCATCAAATAATAATCAATTATATCTACAATCAAATAATTTAAATTTTCCTCCTAATATTAAAGAGACATTAGATATAATTATATCCGATTTAAGTGAATCATACAATTTAGAACTTATTGATCAAAAAAAAATTATAATTACTAAAAATGATAAAAATATAGGAGAAATTAAAATCTTAAAAACTACTATAAATTTAATATTAAATTCAGGTTTAGAATTAAAAAATATTAATAAAGAAAATTGGCAGAAAATTCTAACATTATTATAAAAATGTAATTAAATATTTTTTTGTTCTTATACCCATTTTTGATTACTAACATCCGCATTACAATTATAAATAATAATATTTGCATTATTATTGATTGATGATCTGGCAATATCTAAACATTTATCAAATGCATGCATTGGATGTAAACGATTGGCTATATCTTTAACCCAATATTGATTAGAATTATTATTACATGTAAATGTTAATACATTAGCTCCGTTAGATCTTCTTGAATATTCAACATCTAGGCATAATCCATTTCTATCTTTAATAATATAAATTAACTTACTAGAATCAATTAATTCAGATGTAAAAAGCTGATTTGCATTATTTTGATTACAATCTAACATATAAATTGGTCTATTAAAACCTCCACTAGTAATGCAAAAATTATTTCTTAATGAACTTTGAATATTAATATTATTATAATTCATAGATACTATTTTAGAATAATATAATTCTCGATTTTGTCTTTCTAATGCTCTTTGTTCTAAGATTTTAAATGTAATTTCACCAATTATTTGAATCACCGCGGGTGCAACATAAAATACTAAAACAAATGGAATTAATGGCAATGCTTGAATAGAATTACTATTTGGTCTTTGTAACTCTGTTAATAAATCATAATCATTATCATAAGAAGTAAGTCCATAATAAAATTCAATACAATTTTGTCTTGTAGAATTTAAACCGGAACAATATAAATCATTTAATGTTAAGATACACTCATTATTCATTCCAATATAAGAATTATCATTTATTTTTGTAATTTCTTTTCTACAAAAAGTAGACCAAAAATTTAAAAATTCTTCATTATTTAATTCATCTGGAATATTATTATGAAAATCAGTTTGTACAATAAGATTTAAATCAGAATTTCCATATATAATAGAAAAATTTAAAAATAAAACAATAGAAAATAATTTATAAAGCATTAGTTAATAATAATATATATAGTAATTAATTAAATATTTAATTAATAAAAAAATAAAGTATTAATAATTTAAAATAATATCATATAATTAATATAAAGTATTAAATTTATTAATATGGCATCAAATACTTCATTATATACTGATGAAGGTGATGAAATACCATTATTTTCTAAAGAGTATTCTTATTTTTTAAATAAAAGTATAATTTTATATGGATCAAGTGGAAGTGGTAAATCAATGATAATGAGAGATATATTATATATTTTAAAAGACCACATACCAAATATTTTAGTCATTGCACCTACAAATCATTTAAATGGATCATTTGATGATATAATACCACCACAATTAATATTTCCAGATGTTACTGAAGAATTAATACAAAATATTTTTAAACGGCAAAAAACCGTTGTAAAATTATATAATATGGTTAATGATTTTACAAGATTAGAAGCGATTTACAATAAATTAGCACAGACTAGTGATCAACATATTAAACATAAAATAGTTCAAAGTTATTATAATATTAAATCAAAATATCAACAAAATAATGATTTAAATATAGTTGAAAAAAAAATTAAATTAAAAGAATTAGATGATCTTCATAAAAAAAGTTTAACCGAATTTTATAAAAAAGTTATTAATAGATATAGAACTCAAATAATAACCAATAATGATGCTCAAAAACGATTTGATGATATTGAATTTAAAATTATTAAATGTATTAATATTAATCCAAATTTTTTATTAATTCTTGATGATTGTGCATATAATGCAAATATTTGGAGTCGCTATAGTGAAATTAAAGAAATATTTATGAATGGGAGACATCATAAAATAACATTTATGATATCATTTCAAGATGATAAATTATTAGATTCTGGATTGCGGAAAAATGCATTTATCAATATATTTACAACTGAAATTGTTTGTAATGCATTTTTTCAAAGATCTGCAAATAATTTTACTAAACAAGAAAAAAATAAAATGACTAAATTATCTAGTTATGTTTTTAATGATCTAAAATTAAAAGATAAAAATTATAAAAAGTTAGTATATATTAAAGATAAAAATCCAAATGTATATTATATTTTAGCTGATTATATTGATGATTTTAAATTTGGTTCTAATTTTTTACATAATTTATGTAATAAGGTTAAGAAAAAAAATGATGCTGATGAAGAATCCTTTAATCAGGAAATTAATAATTTATTAAGTAATGTTTAAATTTTCAGACCACCATATTAAATTATATTTTTTACCATTATTATTTTGAACTGCATATTTTAATTTTTTTAATAATAATACTGTTGTACTCCAATCAATACATTCATCAGTAATACTGACGCCATATTCTAAATTATTAGTTAATTTTTGATTACCTGCCTTTATATTTGATTCAATCATTAAACCCATAATATCATTATTACCTGAATTAATTAATTGTATTAAATAATCAACAACTTTAATTTGTTCTTTATAACTTTTATTTGAATTTCCATGAGAACAATCAATCATAATATTAGGAGATATATTATGGTCAATTAATATTTGAGAAAAAGTAGATATAAATTCTTTATGATAATTAGTACCATGGTCCGATCCACGTAATATGGCATGTGTATATGGATTACCTCTTGTTTTAATAATAGAAGAAATTCCATTTGAATTTATACCTAAAAATTTATGTGAATATCTAGATGATTTAATCGCATCAATAATGATTTTAATATTTCCAGTTGTCGAATTTTTAAATCCAATAGGCATTGATAATCCTGATACTAATTCTCTATGTAATTGTGATTCAGTAGTACGTGCGCCGATTGCACCCCATGAAATAAGATCCGATATATATTGTGGAGATATAGTATCTAAAAATTCTAATGCTGTTGGTAATCCAATTTCATTAATATCAATTAATAATTTTCTGGCAATTCTTAATCCTTTATTGATATTAAAAGAATCATTTAAATCTGGATCATTAATAAGACCTTTCCACCCTATAGTAGTTCTTGGTTTTTCAAAATAAGTTCTCATGACTATCACAATAGAATCTTGTAATTCAATACTTAATTTTTTTAATTTTACAGCATATTCTAATGCTGCTTTAGTATCATGAATAGAACATGGGCCAACCACAACTAATAAACGATGATCTTCTTTATTTAATATATTTTTAATAATCTCTCGATATAATAATACATTTTCTAAAGCTTTTTGAGTAATTGGTAATTCGTCTAACAAACAATCTGGTGAAATTAATGATTTAATTTCATAAATATTTGTATTATTTAATCCATTATTAATTGGAGTTAATAATGGGTTGTAATTCATCATCGCATTATATAAGTACATAATAATTAAATATTAAAATGTAAAATTATTTAAAAAGATATCAATTATTATTAATATATAATAATGTCATTATCAATAATTTTATTAGCTATTTTACTTAATTTATGTGTTTTTAATATTCTTATTTTAGATTTAATTGAATCTATCAATATCAATACAAATTATATTATTGCTTTAATACATCAAAAAAATAATAGTTCATTATATACCAATGAACTAGATTGTAATTTAGATTGTGAATCTGAAATAAACAATATTAAATATTTTTATAATAATATTAGTCAATTTAAAGATGTATATTATATGTTGCCTATTAAAATAGAAAAAATAAAGAATAATGAATGTTTAATTTTATATATTAATAAACCCATTATTAATAAAACAAATATGATAAAAGATAAAAGAATATTTACCTTTGAACATAATAAAAATTGCATGTGGTATATAAATGATATGTCTGCTTCATTATGGCCAAAGCAAAATTAAATTATTTACAAGTTTTAGTTTTATTATTACATCCAGCTCTAAATTGTTCATAATGATTTAGTACATCAGTAAATGGTGGCGATGGTTGTGTATAAAAAATATCTTTTTTTAATTTATCATGTAAACATTTATATTGAGTTTTATTAATTTTTTTATCTTTTAATTTTTTAATTAATTTATCATGTTCACTTTTAAAATATTCTGTTTCTTGTTTTATTAACTTTTTATTAACTTTATCTTTTAATTTATATAACCAAAAACATAATTTAATACGCCCTGATAAATTATTATCGATTGGCATATCTTTAATAAATTTTTTATAAGATTCTCTGCAAAATACACATGGCATAACATAACCTAAACTCATAAATAAATTTTTAAATTCTTTTTTTATTTTTAAATGTTCTTTATTTTTGATATCTATTTTTTCCGGATAAGATCCTAAAATAGATGAAAATAAAAAATTCCAAGCATTAGGTCCCCAGAATGTGGTACGCATACCAGCTAATGAAATATATTTTTGATTAGACATTTTATTCATATTTATAAAACTAATAGTATTAATTTATATTAATTAACTTTATTTTTTTTATTTTTATAAATCAATTTTATAATCAACTATTTATTTTTATTTAGATAATCTACATAATCATTTGCTGTTCTATAATATACTCTCCAATAAGTTTCATATTTACTACCCCCTCTATTATTTCTTATCCAATTTCTCTGATTTCGGTTATCGCTATGAAATGATTTAAATCCATCTTGTGTTAATGCATCTTTTTCTGATTGGAATCTATCATTTGCATATAAGTTATAAAATCTTGTACAGCCATAAAGTTTACTACCATTATCATGCCAAGCCCCATAATCACTATAAAAATGATATGGGGCTCTGGTACCAGATTCGTTCCTAAATATGTTGGCCATATAATCACTAGAATCTGCTAATTCATTAAATCTATTATTTGCTTCATATGAGTTAACGGCAGTATATTCATCTCCATTACAGCCTAAATCGGAAAGATCATCATTATCTTTTACCTTATTATCATCTATAATTCTTTTAAATATATGAGGTTCAATATAAATACGTTCAGCCAAATAATTTACAACTACTATATGTATTATATTATCCACCCCATGAATACTTGCTAATTCTGCTGGTTTTTTATCTTTATTTCCTACTGAATTATCATTAGTTGGGCACCATGGATGTGAATCTCCAGATGTAGTAACTGATGCAAAAGTTTTTTCTTTTAGAGATCCATCCTTATTTAAATAGACCCAATCTCTCTTACAATTATTTCTACTATTATCATTAACATATATCCATTTACCACTATTTGATATATAAGAAGACTCTGGATACAATACCTTTACAATCTCTTCATTACTTTTTTTTAGCATTAAATAACCATTATCATTTAATTCAAGATAATTAGCACCAGATCCACCAGTTGATGAACTCCATTCTGCTATATCAGAATTATTATAAATCACTAAATTACCATCTCTTTGCATTCGTAATTTTATACCAGTCCAGCCATATGTATTACTTGCCCAATTTTGGATATTATTATTATCTCTTATTACTAAATTACCATCCATTTGAAATATTAACTTCCATCCATTGTTTTTTAATACCATTCTATCTACTTTATCATTTCCATTCATAATATTTATTTCAGTACCAATATATAATTTATTTTTATCACGATTATCTTTTACTACTAAATAATCATCATTACCATAACACCGTTTAATTAAATCATAATCATCGGTATTCTTTAAAACATCTATAGAATATTTAGCTTTAAATGTATTTTTTATTGTTTCTGCATTTTCTATTTTTCTTAATGTATCAAAGGTAGTTACAAGTGGGGTTTGTCTTAGTATATCAGAGGTTACTCCTTGAGTGCACCCAGTTGAAATTTTCCAGAAATTTTTAATTTCATCTTCTGTATAATAAGGCACATAATCACATGAAACTATTTTAGTTAATTTATAAAGTTCTGGTTTTGTATCATTAAGTCTAGTAAATTTAACCGGTATATTTGTTGTTAATTCTTGAAATGTTTGTTCTCCATTAATATTAAGTGCTTTAATATCATTAAGTTTATATGCAAAATTATTAGTTATATATGAATTATCTTTACCTGTACCAACTGCCATTTTATATTCTGCAACTGTTGTAAATGTTCGGTTAGTTCCTTTTTCGGGAGTGCATTTTGATTCAGTTTTTTCTTCAAAATTTGAAGAAAATGAACCATCAGATGGACAAATACCATCACCATCCTGTATCCATTGTTCAGTAATATTATTACAATTACCTACTATGTCTTTACCCCCATATTTAGGTGGAGTATATGTTCTTGTTTGTTTTTTTTTCCAAATGTTATCGATACAAGATTTAGTTAAAGTATCATTCCACATTGAACAAACTGCATTAATTGGAAGAGGACATGCTGATAATCCACAACTAATTGTGTTATATCTAGTTACCTTTAATTTATCATCAGCAGTGGCTATTTCTTTACCAGCTCCTGTCTTTTCTTTATAATAACGCGTTTCTTTATAATAGCCTTCACCACATGATACTTTTTCTGGATTTTGATTATTCCCACCTTCTTCAGTCTTTTTATAACAATTTATATCAGTCATATCTCGAACCCAATCACTCATTTTACCATCTTGATTATTACATGGAACAGTTTCACACGGTTTCCAAACAGAAAGTATTGATTTTTCAGCAGCATTTACATCAGTACCTCCATTTTTAGGTGGATTATATGTTCTAGTATATTTTTGTTCACCCGAACCGCATGATTGTACTACTGTTGAATTTCTAGATTGTAAACAATTACCTGTAGGAATCCAGTCACTTAGAGATCCATTGATTACACATTCTTGAGTATTACAATCTTGTGTTTCAGTTAATTTATCTTTATTTGGATCTTCTTTACCCCCATATTCTGGTGGTATATAAGTTCTTTTTCTTGTTTGGCTACCAGTCCCACAGTCTTTAGTACAGGCTGACCATGAACTCCAATCAGATAATTTACCATCCTTTTTTAAAAAAGTTATCCATACAACAAAACATAGAACCCCAAAAATTAAAAGTCCCAATAATGGATTTCCACCGCCTTGTGAGGAATTTTCATTATTGGGTGATTGATTGAAATTTGTCTGATACCCAGGATAATAATTAGGCCCTGGTCTTTGATATACTATTCCTTGTTGTTGAAATGGTTGCGACTGATATTCTATACCGGATTGTTGATAATAAGAAGACATTATATTTATATTTATATAATTTATAATTTATATAAATTATAATTATTTTTGTAATTTCCAATAATATCCATTATATATAGTTTTATTTTTAATTGCTGAATTGATAGAACAGCTCGTACCACCTAATTTAATTGGAATTTCTGAAATTGTTTTAAATATAATTTCTTCTTTTGTTAATGGATTTATAGCAATTATGGATTTTGATTTAGTTTGTTTTTTAAATAAGGTATTACTAATATTATATTTATGTAATATCTCTGAATCACAGTCTGAAATTTTACAAAAATATATATTATGAAATAATGTATTATTTAGAATTAATTCTTTTAATTTAGCTTTAGTTATTCCATTATTTAAAAAACATTCTTCTTGATTATTATAAATATCAATAATTTCTGTTTTATTTTCATTCATTTTAACAATTGGTTCTGTAATTCTATTTGTTTTATTAACTGTCGGTTTTGCTTTTGAAATATTTGGGTCTTCATTTTTTTCTACAAAACACCATCTAAAACCTTTATATAATGTATTATATTTAATAGCATGTTGAATACAACCTTTAGAATATTTGACCCCATCATTAGATCTTAAAACATGTATCATACTATCATAAACTTGTACAACCACATTTAAATTATTTGGATTAATTTTTTGAATCTTTCTTCCCCTTGTCTTTTTTATTTTAAATGAAAAATTATTATTATTTTCAGTTTCTGGTTCAGTTACTGATTTAGTCGCAGATTCATTTCTTAATTTATTTGTATTTTCAGTTTCTGGTTCATTTATTAATTCATTAGTTGATTCATTAGTTGATTTAATTTCAGGTTCATTAACTGGCTCTATAGTATTTTTATAAAAATTATTAATTATTTCATCTGTATTAATTTTATTTTGATTACAACAATTATTATGATTCTTTAATTCAACTTCGTGTTTTGTAATAATATTAATTGTGAAATTTTCAAATAAATTTGGATTATAACCGTTATCTAATAATCTATTTACTAAATCCATTTTTTGTTTTTCTAATAATTGAACTGGAGTTAAATAAATATTTGTTTTAATACTATCTTTAATAATATTAATTAATTGTTCATAGTTAAAGTATTCTGAAAGTTTTACAATTTCTTTTGGCATTACATTATTAATTTTTTCTTTATATAAATTTTTTTTTATATCTTTATTTGTTAGAATATATTGTTCAATATCTCTATAATTAGTTTCACATTCATAAATATCTAATAAAATACATTCACATGAATATGATGAATTCATTGCAGAAATGCTATCATAAATATTTTTAGTTGAACCAATTTTAATTAAATTTAATTCATTTTCTAAATTAACTTCAATTACATATATACATTGTTTATTTTTAAATTTTTCAATTAGCATTTTATGTTTATCTAATTTAGTATTTTTAATAGTAGAATCTAATATTTCTTTTTGTTCATTTATAATACTTTCTAATTCATATTTTCTATATTCATTCTGGTATTCTAAATAAAATTTAAATACTTTCTCTAACTCAATATAATATTTTTTAATTTCTTTTGATTTATTAGTTCCCACATGCATACATAACTCTTTAAAACAATCCGGCGAAGTTATAATGTATTGTTTATTATGAGCCCCACGTTTTTCTTCTTCATAATTTTGCTCCACCATGACAGTGGAGCAAAAATTATTAATATCAAATTCATTATTATCTAGTATTTTATAATCATCATTCTCAATAAAATTTCTTTTTAATAAACGAATTATAAATTCTTTTCCACGTCTTATATCTTTATATTCTAACCATAAAATTAATTCATTATCTAAATATATCCATTTATTATTCTGAATACTATTCCAAAATCTATCAATATATAAATTATCTGAATTATAATTAATTGCAGTTAATAATTTTTTAATCGTTAATAATTGGTTATTTGAATTAATTAAATCAGAATATTTGAAGTTGACAATTGAATTCATTTTTTATATGAATTTCTTATATAAGAATATACTATAAAAGTCTAAATAATAATTTATAAAAATATTTAATTTTATATTAAATATACTATATATTACTAGTAAATAAGACATTGACTAACGATATAATTTATTTAAAATTGAATAAAATAATATAAATTATATATTATAATAGAAAATGTCTACTGAATTTATCCCAACATCTGAATTAAATAAAGTTAAATTCTATATTTTAGATGAAGAAGAAAATGATGTTGAATCAGTAGTAGAAATTAAAAATAAAGAATTATTCCGTAATAACAAAGCATTTAATCAGGGGATATATGATTCAAAATTGGGTACAACTGATCATTCATACATCTGTCATACGTGTTTTCATGATAAGACGCTATGTAGTGGACATTTTGGAAAAATTAATTTACCTTATCCTGTTATATCTCCTTTATTGAAAAAAGAAGTATTAAAATGGTTAAAAATTATTTGTTTTGAATGTGGTAATCCAATTTTAAAAATTAAGAATGCATTAAATATTCCAAAATCTCAATTACTTAATGAATATGTAAAATTTTCTAGATCATCAACGCAAAAAATTATTAAATGTATCCATTGCAATACACAACATCCAATTGTACAAAAAGATCCAAAAGATCATTTAAAAATTTATATCAGAACTAATGAAGATGAACGACGAATTTATAATAATGAAATTGAAAATATTTTTTCAAAAATTTCTGATCAAACTGTAATTAATTTAGGAAAAGATATTTCATCTCATCCTAAAAAGTTTTTATTAAGAGTAATCAGGGCTCCGCCAGTTACTATAAGACCAGATATTAAAAAAATTAAAGGTGGCCGATCTAATAATAATGATTTAACTACTATTTTAAAAAATATTGTTAATTTATTAGATAAACTTCCATCTGTTTTGGATGAAGAATCTATTATTAAAAACATTATTCAACTTGATAATATTGAAATGCATTATTATAATTTAATCAAAGATATTCCATCAAGTAATATTAATAAATTACAAACAAACACAGGTAGTTCATTAATGTCAATTTCATCACGTTTTCCAAAAAAATCAGGACGTATTCGTAAAAATATTTTAGGTAAGCGAACAACGTATATGGGTCGTTCAGTTATTACTGGTGATAATAGTATTAAAATTAATGAGGTTGGTGTTCCGATTTCAATTGCCAAAAATATTCAAATTCCTGAAACTGTTCAATATTATAACAGAGATCGTTTAATGATTTATTTTATGAATAAGGATAAAAAATATCCAGGTTGTTCTAAAATTATTAAAAAATCAAATAGTGCTGAATATTATGTTGGCGCAATTAATGAAGATTTTATTTTAGAAGATGGTGATATTATTTATCGAGATATTATTGAAGGTGATTATGTTGCAATGAATCGAGCTCCATCTTTATTATATAGTTCTATCAGTGGACATACAGTTAAAATTATGGATAAAGGAGATACATTGCGGTTATCTGTTAATGTAGCCGATACTATGTATGGTGGTGATTTTGACGGTGATGCAATGATGATTATCTTTCCACATACTATTCTTTCTAGAAATGAATGTAAAAATTTATCTGGAGTTGAAAGATGGGGAATTTCATTAAAAAATGGAACACCTTCTATTGGTGTATATCATGATGGTTTAATTGGTATTTTTGAATTTACTAAAGAAAATATTTTTATTAATAAATTTAATTCTATGCGACTATTAAGTCAAAATACAATTAATCACGATAAATTTATCTTTAATAATGATAAATATAATAGTAAAGAACTTGTAAGTAAACTATTACCTCCAATTAATTTTAACAAAAAAGCTGGATTTTATAATCCAGATTATGCTGATTTTATTAAATATAATTTAAATGAAATTAAAGTTGAAATTTCAAGAGGAGAACTTCAAAAAGGTCGTTTAGATAAAAAATCAATTGGTCAAGGTGTTGATGGTTCATTATTTCACATTATTCATAATGAATATGGTAGTGAAATAGCATTTGATATGATTTATAATTTACAACAAATGACTACTATTTATTTAATGCATAAAGGTTGTACTATTACTTATGATGATATTACAATTAGCAAAAAAGCATTAGAAAAAGTACATAATCAAACTGATTCAATCTTATTTGAATCAAAACAAATTTATAATAATCTAATTCAGGGAAAAATTATTCCACCATTAGGTATGAAAGTTAAAGATTTTTATGAACAACAACAATTATCTATACTTAATTTAGGGGATGATTTCTTGAAACCCGTATTTGAAGATATTAAAACTGAAGAAAATAACTTATTTAAATTAATTTCTTCAGGATCAAAAGGTAAATTTACCAATTTATTACAAATTAGCTCATCTATTGGTCAAACATCAATTGGTGGCGAACGTATGTATAAATTATTTGATTATGAAAGAACATGTCCATATTATCCACGATTTGATGACTGTCCACAAAATCGTGGATTTGTTACAGAATCATACACATCTGGAGTAGATATGTTATCGTTTATCTTCCAATCTATGGAAGCACGTTATAGTATTATTAATAAAGCATTATCAACAAGTATTACTGGTGAACAAAACCGTAAAAGTATTAAAAATCTTGAATCTTTATATATTGACAATACTCGAAAGGTTGTCAAAAATAAAAATATTGTTCAATTTATTTATGGTAGTGATGGTATTGATACTCGTAAAAATGAGAATGTAAAATTTAATTCAATAACTATGTCAATTAAAGATTTTGAACAAAAATATAAATGTGAGTTTAAAGATATTGCTTCTGAATATCACAATAATAATATTCAAAAAATCTTAGATAATGAATATAAACAATTATTAGATGATCGTAATTTATACAGAAAGATCTATTTGAAAATTGAAAAACAAAATAACAAAAATAAATTATTATCTGATATGAAAAAATTACCAATCAATATTCATCGAATTATTGAAGATATTACATATAATTTTAATGATGTTATTAAAAAAGAAAAATATAAATTAAATCCTACAATTATTTTAGAAAAAATTGATGATTTATGTAATAAAATCATGTATTGTCACTATAATGAGTTACAATATTCTAAAAAAATGATTATTCCTGATCATATTAAACATTCATTTACTTTAATTAGAATTTTAATTCGATCTTATTTATATATTAAAAATATTATTTCATTAAATTTAAATTATGCAATTTTAGATTTAATTATTAACAGAATTTTAAATACATATACCCGTTCTCTTATTGATTATGGATGTCCTATTGGTATTATTACAGCTCAGTCTATTTCTGAACCAATGACACAATATGTATTAGATAGTCACCATCGTACTGGTGCATCTGGAACAAAAACTGACTTTTTAGTAAGAATGAAAGAAATATTAGGTGCTAAAGACACATCTAAAATGAAGTCACCAAGTATGTTACTTTATGTCAATGAAGAATATAAACAAAATAAATTTAAAATTCAAGAAATTGCTAATCATATTGAAATGATGCCATTAAAGATATTTTTGAATGGATATCAAATCTTCTTTGAAGATTATAAACAGATTATTCATCCTAACTATCTTCACGAATTAAAAATTATTGAATTATTTGAAAAACATAATCCAAATGTTAAACTTCCAAATGATTTAATTAAATGGTGTATTCGATTAGATTTTAACAAAGAGAAAATGATTGAAAAAAATATGAAATTTGAATCTATATGCTATAAATTAAAAGAATTATTTCCATTCTTATTTATTGTACATACTGCTGAAAACGCAGATAATGTATTTATTCGATTATATATTAGATATCAATATTTTAAAAAAAGTGGGGATATTACACTTGAACATTTAGAAACATTTATTAATGATTCATTATTAACTAGTATTTTACGAGGTATTGATAATATTTATTCTACTAATACTAATAGTAAAATAGCAAGAACTATTATTAAAGAAGATGATTCAATTGAAAAAAATAATGAATTTGTTATTTATACTGATGGTACTAATCTTGAAGAAATTTTTCAAAATTCTTATATTGATCCATATTTATCACAATCTGATAGTGTATTAGAAATTTATGAATTATTAGGAGTGGAGGCCGCCAGAAATAAAATCATTATTGAATTAATGAATATGATGCCAGCTGCTGATAATAAACATTATATGACATATGCAGATTCTATGACATACACTGGTCAAATATCAGCAATTGATAAATCAGGTATTGAAGAACGAGAATCTAATAATATTTTATTAAATTTAGCTTTTAGTCATCCAATTCAAGGATTAGAGAATGCTGCAATTAATTCATTAGAATCCACATGCTCTTCTGGCTTAAGTGCCCCTCTTATGGTTGGACAAATGCCAAAATACGGAAGTAGTTATAATACAGTTTGTATTAATGAAGAATTTATTACTAATAATTTAGTTGATATTTCAAATCAATTAAATGATCTATAAAGAAAATTAATTAACTATTATTAAATTTTTATTTTTTTATTTATTTGTCTAAATATAATAGATTTTAAAAACAATTTTCTAATTAATATAATATAACTACTGTTACAAAAAATAATATTAAATTTTATTAATTAAAATGATTAGTTATATGCCATTAGATGATCAATCTGTAATAACTCCAAATATTAAAAATAATAATTTATATAATTTATCTAAAAATTATAAAATTAATATTTTACCAAATTCTAAATATGAATTTTGTCATGGATTTTATTTTAAAAAAAATTTAAACAAAAAATTTTATATTAAATTAGATGATGAATTAGTAAATAAATTAGAATTAAATAGTTCTCTCGAATATTCAAATATTAATAATATATCTATTATAATTACAAATACTACTCCTGATTTAATAATAATTCATCCTTATCAATCTATACTTAATATTAGTGACGAACCTATTACTGAACAAGTAGCTGAACCAGTAGCTGAACCAGTTGCTAAACCAGTTGCTGAACCTGTTGCTGAGCCTGTTGCTGAACCAGTAGCTGAACAAGTTGCTGAGCCTGTTGCTGAGCCTGTTGCTGAGCCAGTTGCTGAACTAGTTGCTGAACCAGTTGCTGAACCAGTAGCTGAACAAGTTGCTGAACCAGTTGCTGAACCAGTCGATGAACCAGTTGCTGAGCCAGTTGCTGAACCAGTAGCTGAACTAGTGGCCGAACCAGTCGCTGAACCAGTTGATGAACCAGTTGCCGAACCAGTGGCTGAACCAGTAGCTGAACCAGTGGCCGAATCAGTTGATGAACTAGTTGCTGAACCAGTAGCTGAACCAATAGCTGAACCTATGGTTGAACCAGTCGCTGAACCAGTGGCTAAACCAGTTGCTGAACCAGTAGCTGAACCAGTTGCTGAACCAGTAGCTGAACCTATAGTTGCTGAACCTATTGTTGAGCCTGTTGCTGAACCTGTTGCTGAACCTGTTGCTGAACCTGTTGCCGCTCCAAAAAAAAAATATGTACGTAAAAAGAAAACTACTACTTAAAATTATTTACAATTTCATAATTTAAAGTAATATTAGAAACCCCTAAGTTTGTAATTTCTTGTTGTGTTTCTTTATAATAATTTGATTTTTTTTTGTCAAATATATTTTTTATTTTACAATTAGGATATCCAATATAATTTTTAGGTGGTAATAAATCTAAATTTTTATTATTAGTTACTAAATTTTTAAAATTTAATAAATAATAATAATAATTATCTGGATAATTTTTAGATTCACTTATATTTATAGAATAATTAAAACATGAATGTGTAAAATTTTCAGATTTATTATATTGATCTGGGTATTTATAATACATATATTGTATTATATTGATAATTGAATATAATGAAACATAATAATGTAAATTTATATTTTTTATAATTTCATTTTCTTCTAAATAATAATTTGTTAAAAAATACATTAAATTATATGTATATGTAGATATTGGTAAATATTTGTTTATTGTGTGGATATAAATTAAATTAATACCTAATAAATCGCCATATAAATCAAAAATTTTAAACGTAAAATCTTGTTTATCAAATGTAAAATTACCATCAACATGTTTAGGGCGTAAATCTATAATATTTTCCATTTTTTTATATTTAATATTAGAATATATAGATTTTAATTTATTTAAAAATTCATCAATACTATTATTTGAATCAATATTATTGGTATTTATAAAACATAAATCTGTATTTTGATATAAATCAAAAATTATATTATTTCCATTTATATTATAATTTTTGTGTATAGTTATGTTATTATAATGAGATTTAATATAATTTTTATCTTCATTAGTTAATGGTAATATAGAATATAATTTAGAATAAATTCTATCAAACTCTGAATATAATAAATGATAAGCAAGAACTCCATGAAAAATAAAATTTGTTTGAATAGAATAAGAAATATTACTATTAATATGATATTTATTTATAAATTTTGATTTTATATCTGATAGATGTTTAAAAATATGTTCTTTATTTTCATTATCTAAAATTTTAATATTTTCAATGTTTGATAAATTATAATTAATAGAAAATGATGAGGTTGGCAAATTAATAAGATCATTAATTGGAGATACTATATAATAATTATTTAATAAATCTAATCTTTGTACATCCTTAGTAAATCTATTTAAAATATTATATGATGGGCCAGTTATTTTAAATAATAAACTCAATGATAAATATTGGTTTATTTTTTGAAATGATGGATCTATAAATTTAAATTCTTTATATTCTAAATAAGGAATCTTATTATAAATATAATCTGGGATATATGTAGAATCAAATAGTGTAAATGCTAATAATTGAACTCTTACAGTTGTATGATGTACGGCAGGCACAATACTTATATCTTTATATTCTAAATTACATAAAATTTCACCAATATTATTAGCATGTTCTACATTATTAGGAGAAATAATATCAAAATCTGGCACTTGATATAGATCATTATATAAATTATCATTTTTAACTTTTAGAGCATAGTCAATTGCAGTTCCCCCAACTATTAATAAATTATTATTAATAATATATTCTTTAATAACATCTAAAGCTTTTTGAATTTGTAGTTTCATAGAATTATGATTATATAATATATATTCATCAGTCACCTCACTATTATCTAATTCTATCAAAACCATAGTATATTATTATTATTTTATAATAATCTATTATATTATTCTGGTATATTTTAATTGTATATTTTATTTTAATTTAAAGTTAATTCTTATATTTAAATAAAAATTGAATTCAGATATTATATATTAATAAACAATGGATAGTTTTGAATTATGCAATGATGAGGAATTTAATAATTTATTTGATATCTTACAAAATAATATTATAAATGAAACTGAATCTAAAAATGAATACAAAAATTGTGAAGATTGTAATATTCAAATGCAGCCAAATATTAATAATACATTAACATGTCCAAATTGTGGTTTTATTAAAACTGTTATTATAGAAAATTTAGAATATGAACCAAGTATGAGTGGATATAATACAAATGAAAATTATCATATTCCAATTAAATACGTAGGTAAAAATTCATTTCAATATCAAAAATTTTTAAGAAATAATACATCTGAATATAGTATAATTCAAGAGACAACATTAAAAAAAATATTAGATAAATTAAATTATCAATCTAATGATTTTGTTATTCCAAAAAATATTATTACAAATGTATTAAATCAATATAAAAAAATAAGAAATACTTCTAAAATTCATCGTGGTGAAATTTTAAAAGGTATTTTAGGATCACTAATATATTATGAATGTTTAAAAGAAGGAATTATTAGAAAACCAAAAGAATTAGCAAAATGGTATTCCATTTCTGAAAATGATTTAAGTAAAGGTGATAAAATATTAAGAGAATTAGAAGAGGAAGGAATTATTGATTTACCTATTAATAAAGATTTTGATATTGAGTATATTAATTCTTATCTTAAAAGAATTGATTTAGATTTAAAATATGAAACTTTCTTATTAGAATTATTAAATAAAATTAATGACTTAAAAATTGGAAATCCGAATGCAAGATTATCTACTAAAATTGCATCATTAATATTTTTATTAGGAATATCTAAAGCTTATCCAATTACTTCAGAAGATATTTCTAAAGAATTTGATATTTCTATTTCAACATTTAAAAATTTTTATATGGAAATATTTAGAAATAAAGAAAAATTACAACTTATTTTTGATAAGTATCAAATAGTATTACCTAATAAAATTCCAAGAAAAACAAGAAGTAACAAAAAAGAAAAATAAATTGTTTTAACATTTTATTCATCATTTTTAGTTTCTTCATCATCATAAATGTTATCCATAGTTTTTTTATAATTATCAAATAAATCTTTTAATTTTTTATTTTTATCAGTATCCTTAGTAATTAGTGAATATAATAAATCAATTATTTTATTTTTTTTAGTTGTTTCTGTTTTTTTACTTTTTACTTCTGAATTATTATATAAATCATTAAGTTCTTCTTGAGTATATAGTACATTGATAAATTCATTAATATTTGCTTTCATTTTATCTTTAAAAAATGCTGGCTTAGATAAAGCTTTATTTTTTTTTGCTGCTGGTTTAGATGAAGTTGTAGAACTAGTTTCTAAATTACATAAAATATCCATTTTAGTATTAATTTGATTAGCAATTTCTTGTACTAAAGTAGTATTCATAATAATAATATCATCAATAGTATTTTTAAATTTATTAAAATCATCGGTGAGTTGGTTTAATTTAATAATAATTTCATCGATCTTTTTATCATTGTATGACATATTTATTATATGCTTATTATAATAATTACTTATTCTTTAATTATTATTTGAATAAAAATTCAATTTTATTTTTTAACTTAAAATGGTTTATTTACTTATTTTCATAAATTTCTAATAATTCAAAAAATCCATTTTGTATAATATGTAAATTTAAATATAAACCCCTGTTTTTTAATTTATTATATAATTGTAAATTTCTCATTTTAATTGTATCTAATTTAGATAAATAATTAAAAAAGATATCATAATCATCTTTCAAAATATAATAAATTAAATTATTAGATTCATTATTATTTATTGGTAGTTTATTATGAAATTTTTTAGATTGTAACTCCATAAATTTAGAATCTGAATCGTATTCGATATAATCCAGATTACACGATTTATTTGTAAAAGATTCATAAATTTTAGTATCTAATATAAGAGAATTTTCAGAGTCATATGAATATTCAGATATTTTAGAATAATCTAATATATTAGAATCTCTAGATAAAATTGATTCATCTAAATTATCTGAATTTTCATCTGACAATTCATCTAAATTATCTGAATTTTCATCTGACAATTCATCTGAATTAGCTTCTTCATAATCATATTTAATTGAAATATCAGATACATAAACTTCTTTAGACTCTGATGCAAATGAAATTTTTGAATCAAAAGATTCAAATGATTCATTAGATAAATATGAATCTTTTGATATGCTTGAATTATCTGGTGATAATGATGCATCTGAATTATTTTCTAGAATAGAAATTAGTTCATTGTCAATAAGCATAATTTCATTAGAGTTTAATGAACAAGAATATATACTTAAAGAAGTATTTTTAAAATAATTTAAAAATCTTAAATTACTAATATTAAATAAATATTTAGATAAATTATTTTCTTTTAAAATTGTATTATTATAATCTAGTAAACTCATAATTTTAAATACATTAGTTAACATTTTTAAAATTGAATATTTTGTATAAATGGATAATAATAATTTAGAAACTATGAATATGATGCGAGGTAAATTTGTTGTATTTGAAGGGATTAATGGTTCGGGAAAAACGACTATTATTAATAATTTAATTAACTATTATACTAATAAGAATATTAAATATCAATATATTAAATTCCCAAATAGAAACTCAAATACTGGAAAAATAATTGATAAGTTTTTAAAAAATCAATATGAATTTAAATCAATTAAAGAACAAATTCAGATATTTGCAGAAAATAGAAAAGAATCAGAAGAATTAATTAAAAATAGTTTAAATGAAAATAAAATTGTATTATGTGATAGATATTTATATAGCAATATTGCATATACTATAACAGATATGTCTCTAAATATTCAATATAATAATAGTTTAGAATATATTCCAATTAATAATATTATTCAATATGATAGCAATTTATTAAAACCAGATTTAGTATTTTTAATTAATGGAAATTATATTAATTTACGAAATGAAGAAATTCAAGAAAGATATCATAACAACGAAATTAAAAATGGTATAATTTTTAATAATTATTTATTAGCATTACACCATACTAATTCTTCTTATTTTATAATTAATAATAAATTTAATAAAGAAACTAATGAAAGCAATTTAGAAGAATCTATTAACTATATAAATAAAATTATTAATTCTATTTATGTTGATAATACATATCAATATTTTTAAAATTAATGTATAATTTGCATTAAATAATGCATTCTATTATTTTTTTTATTTAAAGATAATATAATATATTTAATAAATCTTAATTAGTTCTAAAATTAAAATTGAAACTATTTATAGTAAAGTATAAATAAATATTTTAAGCTAATATAATGAATGTCAATACTATTGTAGATGAATTTAATGTCATTAATCGTCATAATAAAGTTGTTCCATTAGATTTTAATCGTATTTTAAATCGTTTAAATTCTTTAAAGAATATGGAACCTATTTTGCATGTTAATGTTGGTTTAATTGCTCAAAATACAATTAAATTAATGATTAATAATATTACAACTCGAGAATTAGATAATATTTCAGCAAATATTTGTGCCAGTATGATTACAGTTCATCCAGATTATGGAACATTAGCTTCAAGAATTGAAATTAGTAATTTACATAAAGAAACTAATGAAAATTATTATCAAATGCTTTTAGAATTAAATGATTATAAAAATGAAAATGATGAATCAATTCAATTAGTTGATGATAAATTAATTTTATTTGCAAAAAATTATTCAGATTTAATTCAAAACAAAGTTAACTATAATTTAGATTTTAATTTTACATATTTTGGTATTAAAACATTAAAAAAATCATATTTATTAAAACATAATTTATCAGATAATAATGTAAAAATTTTAGAAAGACCACAACATTTATATTTACGTGTGTCTATCGGTATTCATTTTAATAAAATTGATAAAAATGGTTTTACAGATAAATATACATTAGAAGATATTTTTAATACTTATAAATTACTATCAGAACATTACTATACTCATGCAACACCTACATTATTTAATGGAGGTACTCCTAGACAATCATTATCATCATGTTTCCTATTAGAAATTAGTGACAATTTAGAAGGTATCTACAAAACATTATCAGATACTGCTAAAATTTCAAAATGGAGTGGCGGTATTGGTGTTCATTGCAGTCAAGTACGGGCAAAAAATTCATTAATTAAATCTACTAATGGAAAATCAGAAGGTATTATTCCAATGTTAAAGGTATATAATGATTCTGCTTTATATGTTTCTCAAGGGGGCGGTAAAAGAAAAGGTTCGACTGCTGTATATCTTGAACCATGGCATGCAGATATTTTTGATTTCTTAGACTTAAAAAAACCAATTGGTGATGAATATTTACGTGCTCGAGATTTATTCTTAGCAATGTGGATTCCAGATTTATTTATGAAAAGATTAACAGATGCTATTAATAATAAACAGGTAGTTTATTGGAGTCTATTTTGTCCTAATATTGCAAAAGGATTAGCTGATAAATATGGAGATGAATTTGAACAATTATATATCAAATATGAAAATGAAAAAAAATATAATAAACAAGTAGATATCACTGTTTTATGGAAAAAGATTTTAGAAATTCAGATGGAATCTGGTGTCCCATATTTAATGTTTAAAGATCAAGTTAATCAAAAATGTAATCAAAATAACTTAGGGACTATTAAATCATCTAATTTATGCGTCCACGGCGATACATTGATTTTAACTAAAGATGGCTATTATCCCATTAAGGATTTAGCCAATAAAGAAGTTGAAATTTGGAATGGTTCTGAATTTTCACTTTCTCCTGTTAGAAAAACAAATGTAAATCAAGAATTATTAAAAATTACAACAGATGATGGTTGTGAATTAAAATGCACACCTTATCATAAATTTTATGTTGTTTCTGGTTCTAGAAATACTAAGCATATTATTAAAGAAGCCCAAGAATTAAAACCAAATGATAGATTAATTAAATGTGAATTTCCAGTTTTAGATGGAAATAAAGAATTTGATTTTAAATATCCTTATACACACGGTTTCTATTCGGGAGACGGTACTGATTACAAAAATAATGACGGTAGTCGTAAAACACCGGTTGTTGATTTATACCATGAAAAACAAAATTTATTAGAATATTTAGATTATAATAGAACTAATCAATTTAGTAAAAGACAAAATAAATTAAGAATTATTTTACATTCTGATATTAATAAAAAATTTGAAGTACCTATTAATGCAACTTTAGATAATAAATTACTATGGCTTGCAGGCTTTATTGATGCCGACGGTACAATTTGTAAAAATCAAGATGCTAGATGTATTCAAATAACATCTATTCATAAAGACTTTTTATATAAGGTTAAATTATTATGTAATACTTTAGGGTTAACCCCAAAATTAACAAATAACACACCGGCAGGTCTTAAAATGATGCCGGATAATAAAGGCAATGGGAAATTAAAATTATATAATTGTAAAGATACTTATAGATTATTATTTAATGTTCTAGATACTTATAAATTATATAATGAATTAAATATTCCTACAAAACGGGTATTAAATGATATTAACACACCTCCTCAAAGGGATGCTAGAAAATTTGTAAGAATTTCTTCAATTGAAAAAGTAGAAGGTCTACATGATACTTATTGTTTTAATGAACCAAAAGAACACAAAGGCATCTTTAATGGTATTATTAGTGGGAATTGCGCCGAAATAAACATTTACACGGATAAAGATAATATTGGTGTTTGTAACTTAGCAAGTATCTCATTACCTAAATTTGTAGAAACTACAAAAAATGGAGTTGTAATTTATAATTATCAAAAATTATATGAAATTACTAAAATTATTATTAAAAACTTAAATCAAGTAATTGATAATAATATATATCCTGTTTCTGAAGGTAAATATTCTGATAGTCGTAATAGACCATTAGGATTAGGAGTACAAGGTCTTGCTGATGTATTCTTTAAGTTTAAAATTCCATTTACTTCTAACAAAGCTAAAGAAATTAATAAACTTATTTTTGAAACAATTTACTTTGCTTCTGTGGAATCATCATGTGAACTAGCACAAAAATATGGAACATATAAAACATATTCTACATCAATGACAGCAAATGGTCAACTACAATTTGATTTATGGGGAGTGACTCCTAGTAGTATGTGGAATTGGGATAAATTAAGAATGAATATTTCTAAATATGGACTATATAATTCATTATTAACTGCATTAATGCCCACTGCAAGTACTTCTCAAATTATGGGTAATTATGAAATGTTTGAACCTATTACAAGTAATATGTTTACCAGAAATACTTTATCCGGAACTTATCAAATTATTAATAAATATTTAATTACTGATTTATTAGAATTAAATATTTGGAATGATAACCTTAAGCAAAAAATTATTGCTAATAATGGTTCTGTCCAAAATATTGATGAAATTCCAAAAGAACTTAAAGAAATTTATATGACAGTTTGGGAATTAAAACAGAAAGATTTAATTGATATGGATGCTGATCGTTCGGCATATGTCTGCCAATCTAGTAGTAGTAATCGTTATATAAGCAATCCTAATAACAATAAATTAACTTCTATGTACATTTATTGTTGGAAGAAAGGTTTAAAAACAGGATGTTATTATTTACGATCTAAATCAGGAGCAGATGCTGTAAAATTTAATGTAGATGTTAATATTCTAAAAGAACAACAATTAAAAAAAAGACAAGAATTATTAAATAATATTGTTGAAGAAGAATGTACAATATGTTCTGCTTAAATAATTAATTTCATTATAAATATTTTTTTTGATTATATATATATATCAGTAGTATATAAATAATTATGGATACTTTTACTTTATTAAGTGATGAATTAATTAATAGTGAATTAGTTAATGTACCAAAAACCGATTTAAATAATTCAAATATTATTGGATTATATTTTAGTGGTTCATACTGCCCGCCTTGTCAAGTATTTACTCCAATTTTATCTGAAGTATATACTGAATTAAAAAACTTAAATAAAAGTATAGAAATTGTATTTATTTCTTCTGACAAAGATAAAGAATCGTTTGATTTATATTATAGTCAGATGCCTTGGTTAGCATTACCATATGAAAGAAGAGATTTAAAAGTACTATTATGTGATGCATTTAATGTAAAAACAGTACCTCAATTAAGTTTTATTACTAATACATTAGAAATTTTAAGTATTAATGGAAGACAATTGATTGAAAACAATAAAGATGATATTAATTATATTATTAATGAATTGGGTCTCTAATTAATAATATTGATTAATAAAATCAATATAATCTTCAACTTCACGATTACCTTCATAAGTAGCTTTATATACTCCTTTCACATATAATAAAATTGTTGGATATCCTGGAACTTTAGGCCCGTTGGCAAATTTATTAAATTCTTGAATAAAATCTTCATATTTATCACAATCAATTTTAGCAATAACTACTCTTTGATCATTTTTATATTCTTTTGCTAATTGTTTATAATTTGGCTCTGCTCGTTTACAATAACCACACCATGGAGCATAAAATTTTATTAAAACAATTTTATCTTTATATTTAGGTAATGTAGTACCATTAAAATCTTTTGGGGTGAGAACTGTTATATTATCAGAATCCATTATAACAATTTATAGTAAATAAAATTTATAGTATTTTAATTTAATTTATATTTATATAATAAGTAAAAAAATTTTATTCAATTATTAATTAATATGGGACTAAATATTATATTAATTTTAATAATTCTATTACTAATTAGTTATATTATTTTTGTTAATGAACAATATGCATGTACAAATGGCTATAATATTTGTACAAAAACTAATAATGAATTTAGTTATTTATTAAATTCAATTGATGGATATTGGATTTCAATTGATGATTTTAATAAAGAATCTGAAATTGATAAGATGACATTATATATAGATTTCAATTCTTATTCAGCTGATTTAGTTATTATTATTAATAATAAAATTATTTCAAATGATAAATATAATATATATATTGATGAGGAGAATATAACTAAAGATAATGGCATTTTAAAATTTAAAATATCATTTTCTAATAATATAAATGTTAAAAATACAATTTGGAATAATAAAAATTTTACTTGTTTATTATCGCCATTAACTGGAAGTTTACAATTATATGATGAAAATAATATTATTTATGGTGATTTTTTAAAAGATAATATGATATCTAATTTTATAAATAATTTATAAATAATGATTATATTTTTTTTGATTCTAAAAACTAATAACCTGAAAAATGATTTTTCATACATTTAGTCAGACAAATATCTTTTTTAAGTATAAATGTACAATTTATACTTAAAAATAAAAACTTTAAATATGAAATCTCATCTAATTAAATGATTTTTTTCATAATTAAAGTTATAAAAAACATTTAACGCTTGTTAAATGACTTATAAACCAATAACCTGAAAAATGATTTTTCATACATTTAGTCAGATGATAGTTTTTTTTAATATAAATGTATATTTTGAGTATAAAAATATATTAACTTTAAATATGAAGAACAGCTAATTAAAATATTTTTTCATATTTAAAGTTAATATATAAAATAGAATATATGCATAATGTATACATGTAATAAATGTTCAAAAACCTTCCCAACACCTTCTAAATTACAAACACATCAACAGCGCAAAACTCCTTGCGATAAAGAAAAATATGATCTAAAATGTGATTTATGTAATGTTAATTTTAAATGTAATGCAGAACAGCAAAGACATGAAAAAACTAAAAAACATATTACTAATTATAATATTCATATTAATGGAGATTATAATAATGTTCAAAATGGAGATAATAATATTCAAAATATTATTCATTTAACATTAAATACTAATTCTTTTGTTAATACAGATATGTCATATATTGGCCGCGGGATTATTAATGACATTGGGAATATATATCTAGATACTTTAGATAATAAATATTTAACTATTAATGATAAAACATTATTACTATTTAATGAAGTAATTAATATTTTAGAAAAATTACATTTTAATATTGGAATAGAAGAAAATCATAATTTAAAAATTTTATTAGTATTTCCAGCTTTAAAAAAATCAGTTTATGAGAATTTAATTTTAGAAATTGACCAAAATACTAAAAAAATAACTTGGAAATCTGTAGATTATCATACTATATTAACTAGTATATTAGATCATTTATTAATTCTTAATCAGCGTTTTAAAAATAAAAATTATATTGAATTTGTTAAATTTTTAAATACACAACTAATTATTAATAAAAATAGCGCTGAAGAATTGCAACCAATTATTAATAAAAAACTATCACAGATGTATATAGATTTTAATATAAAACAAAATAAACATGATCGCGAAATTAAATTTACATTTGATGAAAAACTACAAGAATATTTAAAATATCGTAATGAAGAATGTATATTAAATAATGGATTTATGCCAGATATTGTTAATTCTAATTTTTAAAATTGAATTATAGAATAGTTTAAGTATAACTAATAAATTCTAATTAACTATGGAAAAGTTTAATTTTAATCGTGCAAATATTAATACACAAAAGCGCAAATATAGAATTAATAAATCTAAAAAAAATATAATAGAATCTGAAATTAATCCAAGTCTTCAAGAATCTGAAATTAAACTATTTAAAATATTTTGGCCTGACCAGCCAATTAAATATAAGAATGAGAATTGGAGTGAATTTATAAAAGAATAATTTTATTTTTTTTATATTATAGTATAGTATTAAAAATAGAAATATTTATGACCTTATTATTATTTATACTCGGAATATTCTTATTAATATATTATATTTCATTACCAACATTGAATATAATATATTTAAATAGTGAAGAATTATCAAAAATACTAATAAAGGATGAAGATAACTTTTATAAAAATTTATCAAAACCAAATTTAGAATTTAGAAATATAAATGATATAAATAAATATTTACAATGTATAGATAAACATTTATATACAGTAAATAAAAAAGAAAAACAAATAATAACAAATGCTATTTATAAAGCACATGGCAAATTAAAAAATAAACATTTTATTGGTTTTAATTATAATAAAATTCATAATTTTCCATGGATTATTGGATGTAGTATTGGAGAAAATTATGAATTAGGATATCCACATACTCGAAATAAAATTATTGTATTGAACTATAAAAATATTTATGATAAAGATTTATATAAAACTTTAATTCACGAGCGAATACATATTTATCAAAAATTATTTCCAAATGATATTAATACCTTTTTAAACTATTTTGAATTTGAAAAAATTAAAAAAAAAGATATTAATCATTTAGATAATCCAGATACTGATGCATTTATATATAAAGGTAATTTTATTTTAGAATGTAAAATTGTGAATAATAATTTAGAATATACAAATAATTCATCTGAATATGAACATCCCTATGAATATATGGCTTATGTTATAGTTGATAAAATTACTTAAAAATCTTCATCTAATGATAATGATGTTTCTTCAATAGAAGCAGTTGCATTTGCTTTTGAATACTCAGTAACTCTCTGTTCAAAAAAGTTTGTTTTATTTTAAATTTTATTCACATATTCCCATTTATATTTATCACATATGCGATTATTTTTTATATATTTTCTTAGCGTACAACGAGCTATACCACGTTTTTCATATAATTCTTTCATAGATTTATAAATAATAATCTCATTTGTTTCAATATTTGTTTCTCTTATTGTTTTATTACTAAAAATCTCGTATTTTTCATTGTCTGGTATGTTTTCATTATAAGATGATTCATTTACATAATAGAACTCATTTAATATTTTTTCTTCTTCAATGTATTTATTTAATTTTACAAATCCTATATGTAATAATTTGCATAATTCAGATTTTGTTTTGTATATTTTTACAAATTGTTTATTTTTATCTAATTGAATTACTCTTTCTATCTTTTTTGCTTCTAAAATTATTTTATTTGTTGGATTTATTTGCTCGCCAGTATAATTCCATCTAAAATTTTTATACACATTATTATTTTTTATACTTCTATATATACTATTATAACCATATTCAGGATTTGCTGTTATAATAGAATTTATACTTTCATAAGTTTCTATTATTTTTAATGTCGTAGGATCTATTTTATCTACTTCTCGTTTTTTATGTATTCTATCTGTTACAATATCTTTAGTTTCAATAAATGGTTTATTATTCTTAGTTTCATTTAATTTATAATCTAATATTTCTTTTTCTAATTTTTCTATTTTATTTTTTAGTTTATTTACTATTTCATCATCTTTTAATAATAATTGTTTCTTTAGATTTACATTTTCATTTTCTAAATCTATAATTTTATTTTTTAATTTTATAATTAGAAGTTTTTCATTTTCAACATCGTTATTTAATTCTATTAATTTATTTTTAATCATTTCTATATCGTTCACTTTTAATAATTCTGTTTGTTGTTTATCATTAATTGTTCTTTTTATTCTAAACTTATATTGTTCTAAGTAATCTATTAATAATTTTTCCAACATTTTATTATCTTTACTTTCAATGCAATATATAAGTTCTATATCATCATTAATTTGATTTTTATGAGTTCTCAATCTAGTTACTATATCATCAGTATATCCAAATTTATATATAATCCCATCATCTATTTTTACTTTAATTAAATATACTATACATCTTTTATTAAAGCTATCTCTTAATGTAATTTCAACTTTTTTTTTACTTTCTAAATCTTTATTTTCTAATTCTTTATTTTTATTTTCTAATTCCGCTTTTCTATATTCATTCTGGTATTCTAAATAAAATTTAAATATCCGTTCTAATTCAATATAATATTTTTTAATTTCTTTTGATTTTGGGGTCTGTAATAGCATAAGTGATTGCTTAAAACAATCGGGTGATACGATCAAATGTTTTACTTTATTATGTTCATTATATTCATTGTTTTCTATCGGCACCTCATGGGTAGATAGAAATATTTTAAATTCTTTTGAATTAATATATTTAAAATCAATATCTTCATCAAAATTTCTTTTAACTAAATTTAAATAATTTTGTTTTTCTTTCCATAATTCATTGCTATTATATCCAATATATTTTAACATATTGTCATCAATATAAATCCATATATCATCTTTAATATTTTGCCAAAATTTATCTAAATATATGTCATTATATTGATAATTTAAATTATTTAATAATTCTTTTATTGTTAATAATGGTTTATTAATATTTATAATATTATTAGTTAATATTAATTTTGTCATATTAATTTCCTATTTTTATAATTTTGATAAATAGTATATATCTATATGCTTATAATATTTAAATAGAAATATTCTATTAATTTATCTTAAAATGTTAAATAGATTATTATATCCAATACAAAAAAATAATCATCATTTTTTAATTATCTACTATATTTAAAAATCTTCATCTAATGATAATGATGTTTCTTCAATAGAAGCAGTTGCATTTGCTTTTGAATACTCAGTAACTCTCTGTTCAAAGAAGTTTGTTTTATTTTGTAATCCAATATTTTCCATAAATAAAAATGGATTTTTTGTATTATATAATTTATCAATTTCTAAATTCATTAATAAATTATCAGCTACAAATTCAATATATTTACACATTTCTTCAGCATTCATACCGATCAATCGACAATTAAAAGAAGAAGTAATAAATTCTTGTTCAATAGAAACCGCTTCTTTTACAATTTTAATAATAATATAATTATTACAATTTAGATTATAATCATTTCTATATTTTAATTGATTATATAATAAAATGGCAAAATCTCTGTGAATTCCCTCATCTCTGCTAATAAATTCATTAGATTTAGTTAATCCAGATAAGATATTTTTTTCTTTAATCCAAAATATTGCACAAAATGAACCTGAGAAGAAAATACCTTCAAGTACAGCAAAAGCAATTAGTCGAGTACCAAAACTAGAATCTTTATCATCGATCCATTTACTTGCCCATTTTGCTTTTTTAGTAATTGCCGGAATATAATCAATCGCATTTTTGAATTTAATTTTTTGATTATTATCTGTGATATATGTATCTAATAAACTTTCATACGTAATAGAATGGATATCTTCCATCATTTTTTGAAAATTATAAAATAATTTAATATATAATTTCATATCATTTGGTAGTGATTTAACATCATTCATAAAACGTTCTTCTAAATTAATATTTACGATTTGATCTGATTGTGCAAAGAATGCTAAAATATTAGATAAGAAAAAACGTTCATCATCATTAAGTCTATTATCCCAATCATATTTATCCTTACTTAAATCTAATTCTTTTTCAATCCAAAAGCATGATCTTGCTTTATTATACATTTCAAAAATTTCATAATTCTTAACTGGAAAAATAGATTGAATTTTTGAAGTCATTTGATTAAATGAAGCATCATTATTTGTATTACTACTCATAATAAAATTATATTTTATCTTCTTTATTAATTATAAGACTAATATATTTAATATAGATTTAAAAAAATTCAATTTTTAATTAGATATTAAAAATAAATTATACATTATATGTATATATATTATATAATATACCCATTATATGAAATCCAATGAATTATAATGGATTATTTAATATAAAATAATAATTTTATTACAAATAAAGTATGAAGTATATAATGTATAATATTATAATAACTAAATAGAGATTATATAATTTAGTTTATTATAAATTTATTAAATTAAAATATATATTAGTTATTTAACTAGTTATTATATCAAATATTTTAATTTAAATTCTCATTTACTTTTATACTTGTTAGCAAGCGCATACTTAAAAGTAAATTATTATTTTTTTTTATATTTAAAGATAAAATATATAAATTATTAAACGAATACAATATGGTTAAGAATCACAATATTCTCAATGAATATTTAGAGTTAGTCCAGCTATATAATTCAAAATATGAAAATTCAATTGTATTATTGCAAGTGGGTTCATTTTATGAATTATATTCTCCTATTGAAAATGATCCAAAATTAAAACAAGTGTGTGAACTTTTAAATATTATTTTATCTAAAAAAAATAAAACAATTACTAGAATTTCACATTCCAATCCACATATGGCAGGAATTCCATGTTGTGCATTAGAAAAATATTTAGATACTCTAATTAATAATAATTATACTGTGATCGTTTACAATCAATATTTAGACAAAAAAACAATTAAAAGAAAATTAGATAGAATATATTCCATTGGTACTTATATTGAATCTGAAAAGAATTTAATTAATGATAATTTAATTTTATCCATTTATATTGAATATTCTGAATCTAAAATTAATTTAGGTATTAATGAAACATTTATTAATGGATTATCTATTATTGATTTATCAACGGGGTCTATTAAAGTTCTTGAAATATATAATAATGATTATACTAAATTAATAGAAGATTTAAATAAAGAACTTATAATTTATAATCCTAAAGAAATTATATTTACATATAATTCTAATTTATATAATTCAAAACATTATCATGAACTATTATCATTTTTTAAAAATAAAAATTGTATATTACATAATAATCACATAGATAAAGATTATGAAAATCTAATTTATCAAAATGAATTTTTTAAAACTATTTTTCAAAATATTTTACCAAATGAAACTTATTTAACACCCATTGAAGTATTAGATTTAGAAAAATTAACATATATTAGAATTTCTTTAATTACTTTATTAAAATTTTCATACAATCATGATCATATGATTATTAATAATCTAAATAAACCAATAATTATATCAAATTCAAAATATTTAAATTTACATAATAATGCATTATATCAATTAAATATTTTATCACATTCAAATAATTATAAATATAATAGTTTATTTGATATTATAAATAAAACATCTACATCATTAGGTAGACGATATTTAAAATATAATTTAACATATCCTTTATTAGATATTGAAGAATTAAATAATCGTTATAATTTAATTGATAAATTATATAATCAAAATATTTATATTAAATATGAAAATGAGTTAAATAATATTTTAGATATTGAAAAATACCATAAAAAACTGGGAGTTCAAAAATTAATACCATACCAATATGGAAAATTAAACACATCTTACAAAGCAATTATTAATTTAATTAAATTATCTAAAAAACATTTTACATTATTTGATTATAATATTTTAAATACTTTTACAGAATATTATAATGAATATTTACATTATTTTAATATTTCAAATTTAGAATTATATAATTATACAAATTTTCAATCCAATTTATTTAATAATATTTTTAATGATGGAGTAGTCACCGAATTAGATACCTTATATAATCTTTGTAATAATTATATAGATAACTTAAATAACATTACCAATAAATTATCTCAATTAATTAATAATGATAAAATAGAATTAAAATATACAGATAGAGATGGATATTTTTTATCATTAACAAAAATAAGAGCAAATAAATTAAAAAAAATATTAGAATCACAAGAAATAAATGATCAAGAATTAGAAGGAATTCAATTCTCTAATAAAACTCAATCAAACACATATATAACTTCTAAAAATATTAAACAACTATCAGATAATATTGTTAATAATAATATAAAAATTCAAACAATAATGAAAAATAAATATTTAGATATTAGTATGTCATTATTTAATAAATATTCTACAATATTAAATTATATTAATTATTATATTAGTTATATTGATTTAATTAAATCATTTACAAAATGTTCGATTTTAAATAATTATAATAAACCAGAAATTATAGACTTAGAAAAGTCATTTATTGCATGTAAAGAAATTAGACATCCTATATCAGAACAATTACATAAAGAATATAATTATGTTACTAATGATATCTCATTAAATGATAATAAAATAGGTTGTTTATTATATGGATCAAATGGGGTTGGTAAATCTACTTTAATGAAAGCAGTAGGTTTAAATATTATTTTGGCACAAATCGGATGTTATGTTTCGGCATCTGAATTTAAATATTATCCTTATTCAAATTTATTTACTCGTATTGATCATTCTGATAATTTATTTAAAGGATTATCATCATTTGAATCTGAAATTTTAGAATTAAAAACTATTTTAAATTATTCAGATGAATATTCTTTAGTATTGGGAGATGAAATTTTAAATAGCACTGAAAATATTTCAGCAATTTCAATAATTAGTGCATCTATTAATTTCTTTTTAGAAAAAAATATATCATTTATATTTGCTAGTCATTTACACCAAATACCTGATCATATTAATCAAAGATTATTAAACAAATTAAATATTAGTCATCTTAAAATGGATTATAATCCAGATACTAAAACATTTATTTACAATAGAAAAATGTTTGAAGGTATGCCTATGCAAAATTATGGATTAATTGTTGCAAAATCATTATTAAATAATGAATATATTATTAATAATTCATTAGATATACAAAATACAATATTAAATCCTACTAAAAATAAAATTATTTCTAAATCATCAGATTTAGAAAATGGTATTAAAAAGTCAAAATATAATAAAAAAGTATTATTATCTAATTGTTATATTTGTAATGATTTAAATATACAAGATCATGATCTAAATATTTTAGAAACTCATCATATTATTTTTCAAAATGACTTTGAAAATAATAAATGTAATATTACTTCAAAATCCCATATTAAAAAAAATCAAGAATCGAATTTAGTAAATTTATGTAAATTTCATCATTTAGAAGTACATAAAAATAATATTACAATTAATAGCTGGATTAAAACATCAAATGGTAAAAAATTAGATTATATTATAAATTAAGAGTTATTCGTTTTTTAGTAGATTCTTTTAAATGTCCTAAAATAAAATTTTCTAACCATTTAGGTATATTAATTGGTTTACAATCATTTAAACTAATTTTCCATTTATATCTTTTATTACTATTTGGATATAAACTCGGAGGTGATGTTATTATAGATCCATCAGATTTAATATCCCATCCAATTCTTTCACCATTTACTAAAATTCGATTCATATTGGGAATTTTCGAAGTATATTTAAAATAAAAATGAAGACTCCCTCCTGGAGATTTAACAGTTGGAGTTATAAAGTCTGGATGTTCTTTACTTATATAATTCCATAATTTCATACCATTATCTTTTATATCTATATCTAATACTAATAAATTATTTTTTTTTCCTGTTAAAATTCCTATATTTGGTGATAGATAATGGGGTATAACTGTTTCTTTTTTATTTTGCCAATTAGGTATTAAAACTTTTTTGTCAATCATTGGAATAGATATATAATTAAATGTATTATAAAATTGCCATGGTAATAGTTTATCACCATTTTTAGAAATTAAATAATCTATTTTAGTATCTTTCATTATATTAATAAAATAAATTCTATAATATGTAAAATATTTTTTTAACTAGGTTATTTAACTGATTTAGTATCAGTTACTGGAATAGCATATGGTATTTCCTGTGTTTGACCAAAATCATAGCAATTTTGTTTAATCTTAGATATTCGCTTTGACATTATTAAATATGGTATATACATAGATGATATAAGTACAAGTATATAACCAACAAAGTTTAATAATGGATTATCAATTAATCCAATTAAAATCATAGCTAATACTAAAATTAAAGATGTTATTAAACCAGGAATAAACCAAATATATAATGTATCCCAAAATACTGAATAATCTTTAGGACCACATTTGTCAATAATAATAGATTTTGTATTTTCGAAAGGCATTATTAAATTATCGTAAATAATAATTATATAATAATTATATAATAATTTATATAAAAAATAAAAAAAATAATTATACACAATCAAAATTATTTAAATCTTCTTTTAAACATTTAAATTGTGTATCTAAAGTATATAAATTTTCTAATGAATTATATGAAGGCGTGATAATTTCTTCTAAATATTTATTTATGATTTTAAATTTAAAAGGTAATAATAATTTTTGATTATAAATAAAAAACAATCCCATCATTTTTAAATCATCTCGTTCCATTAATACCCATATATTATTTTGTAAAATATACATTTCAAATATTTCACATTTAAAATTAATTGGCTGAACAGAAACCCAGTAATAATTAATTTCATTAATTGATAATTGAACATGATCTGAAATTATATTATTTGGACAATTTATAAATTCCCATTGAATTTTTTCTCTGCTTGGACTATTTGATATTAAAGCTTGATATGATTCTTGAAATAAATCTAAATCTCCAAATGCACATTCTGGACATATATCTGTGACAATAACATCTAGATTTTTATCATTATATTGTACGTTTATACAAGAACCACATGATAATGAATTATTATATTGATGAGAATTAATAGCAACTCCATATGGATATGGTGGAGTAATATTTTTAAATCCACACGATCCTCCCATTCGAGAACCCCCATACATAGTAGCATATCCTTGATAATTAGTTTGATAACTTAAGTGAATTAAATAATTAAATAAACATATGATTAAATAAATGTGATACATAAAATAAAAAGTGATAAATAGATATGATAATTATATTAGTATGAATATAATTATTCAAAAAAAAAATACATTAATATAATAAATGATAAGTTAATAGGTAAGATATAATTGTAACATTTAACGTAATATATACTGGTTTAGACTTATTATAAGAATAAAATAAAATACTATTTATACTTATCCCCACTAAGAAGAATCTATAAAACATTTACTAGTATATAAATTTGTTAATGCATATGTAAAATATAATAAAGTAAATATATAATATAACTCTTTATTTATATATTGAAATAGAATTAAAAAATAGTAAAATAAGAATAAAATTAATAGTGTAAAATTTAGTAGCCATTTTATAATAAAAAAAGTATATTAAAATGGAGACAAAATATTTATAAATTTAAAATAATGCTGATTTAATATTATTTTTATAACCATCACTATTTTTAAATTCACGAATAGCATGAAAAGCTTCTTTAATGTCTCCATTTTCTTTAATAATACCATAATTATTTTCTCCATGTTGATTACCTTTCCAACTTTCATTTGAATATGAAAATAATTCATAACCTAAATATTTAGGATATTGTTTTAAACATTCAGAATTACCCCATGAGAAATTCCATAATGAAGTCCATTGTTCATTTTCTTTATATGTTCCATATTCTGAAATAATCAAATAGGAATCTTTTAATATATTATCTGTATAATATTGTTTAATTACATTCTGTAACACATCACCATGAGTATGTCCAGGATTACTATAAAAGTACATATTAATTCCAACTATATATTTATTAGAATTTTTAATATAATTTGGAACTAAAGTATAAATAAATTTGGCTGTTTTAAAATTTTCATCAAAAATTGATGAATGCATTAAATATTTACTAGAATCTAATGAATATACTAATTCTAAACCATAGATAATATTATTAACATCACCAAAATATTCATTACCGACTGTGTATATTTTTACACATGGGTATGATTGTACTGATTTAATTAATTTTTGAATATTATTAGAATCACGAGTTTCTAATAAATTATTAGATATACCAATTTCAACTGATAAATTTAATTTAGTACATAATGTTAAAAAATCTGAATGATCACGATTAGGATCTAAATAATAAGTTCTGATATTGTTAAAACCTAATGATTTTACCATTTGTAATGATTTATTATTAGATGAGTTATTATAAATAGATTGATATTCTTTTGTAAACCAATCATCACAGTAATTATTAGAATTACTACTGCATGAATAAGCTACTCCATAAATTCCTTTTAATTGATGAGACATTTTTTGATAATAAATTAATATAATTTAAAATATTTGATAAATAATTATATTAATATAAAGATTTTTTTTAATTAATATAATTATTATAAATTAACCATCACAAGATTTCAAGTTTTATATAAAAAATGAGTAATAATATTTATTTTGAAAATTATTGTAAAAAAATTTATAACTTTTTATTTACCTATATTAATTTTATTATAAGTGTAAAATTATTAGGTATTGTTATTATTTATTATTTATTACGATTATTAAAATATCATAATTATCTAATATTAATTGATGATTTTATTTTATATTTAATTCATACATTAACCATAATGTTATTACTTTGTAGATTAGGATATATTTACATAATAAAAAAACAAATTAATTTATCATTTTATCAATTACAAAATTTAACATATGATATTTTTTCTACATATTTAGTAGGCTATTATTATTCTGATTCTTCTGATATAGATGATATTGACGATTCATATTCACATAATATAATTTTACATAACTCAGATAATGCTTATAAAAAAATAGAAATTCAAGAATTTAAAGACCTATTATTATTTTATATTTCTTATTTTATTTCTATAATATTTAAGGTAAATAATGTAAATGATTCTAATAATTTTTTACTAAATACTCAGATTTATGATAATTATTTTGCTCATAAATTTATTAATCCATATTATAATTATAATGTTAATACATATTCATTTAAATTACATATTATTGAATATAATATTAATTCCTTTTTATCTAAATCATATAACACTGGAGCTCTTTCAGCTCATGAATATCAACATTGTAAAAAATTACTTCATAAAATAAATAATAATATAAGATTTATATATTTATATTTAGATACTCAATTAGAAAATGATAATTTATTTTTAGGTATTTATAATCAAAAAAATGTACTTATTAAAATAATAAATATTTTAAATGATTTTTTAATATTTGTTAGTATTATTTTAACTATAATTTATTATATAAATTATTTATCACATACAGCTTTAATTTATATAATAATATTATCATTTTTATATCTTTATATTAATGTTATTATTTATATATTATTTAATAACTATATCTCAGTAAATTTTGGTAAATTTAGTTTAGATTTACATAAATTATTAATTAATATTCATGATGAAATAAATATACTATATACATTCTCACAAGAAAAGATAAATATCATTTATAAATAAAACTATTAGTATTTAAATGTTATAATTTTTTATATATGAATAATAAATTATTATTTAAATTTAATTTTTTTTATTTTTTATAGTATATTACAGATTTAATTAATAAATATTCTTTATCCATTAAAAAATGGTTGTAGTTAAAAATTTACCAACAAATTCAATTAGTTCTTTATCTAATAGAAGTGGAGAACTTTTATATGATTCAACTATTAATCACCCAGTTATTAATAATAACACTGTGTTTAAAAAGTTTGTTTTGTCTAATTTAGATGATGATGTAACTATTGGAAGAAATTTAACAGTTACTGGTCCAATCTTAGCTATTCCCACTGGGAATACAGCTGGTCGCCCGGCAACTCCTGCTGTTGGTTATATTCGGTATAATTCACAAACGAGTCAGTTTGAAGGATTTGGAGCGGGTAATGCCTGGGGATCGTTAGGTGGTGTTAATGATGTTAATCAAGATACTAAAATTTTAGCAGAAGATGGCGCGGGTACTAATGATGATAATTTAAGATTTTTTAATAATGGTAATGAAAATATGAGATTAACGGCTACTGGAACTTTAGGTATAGGAACAACAAACCCAGATAAAAAAGTAGAAATTAATAGTTCAAGTGGTGATTGTTTACGTTTAACTTATAATGATGCAAATGGTTCTGCTTCTAACTATGTTGATTTGTTAGTATCAAGTAGTGGTGATTTAAGTATCACACCATCTGGAAATGATTTAGATATTACAACTCATAATGGTACTACTCAAGGTTTAAAATTAGGCGGTGTGTTATTAACAGCGACAGCGGCGCAATTAAATGACATTGTATCTGGTTCTGGTACAAGTTCATTTAATACTGCTAATGTAACTGGAAATTTAACTATTAGTAATCATGATGGTGCAACTACTGGATTAGTACTTGGTAGTACATTAGTAACATCAACAGCCACAGAATTAAATTATTTAGATACAACTCCGGGTACTGCAGAAGCAAGTAAAGCATTAGTATTAGACTCATCTCGAAATATTACTAATATTAATAATTTTAATACAACTAAACTTACAACTGATGGCTCTACTTATTCTGAAATATTAACATCATGGACTCCACAGACAAGTATTGCAAATAATACTTGGAAAGCATTTGCTTATTCACCATCTCTTGATATATATGTAGCAATTTCTAATAATAGTGCTAATACATCTTCATTTGCATCCTCTCCAGATGGTTTAACATGGACTACCCGTACTGCTCCGGCTGCTCGATCATGGAATGATGTTATTTGGGTTGAAGATTTTAGTTGGTTTGTTGCTGTTTCTAATGCAACATCAAATACAGGAAGTTCATTTGCATATTCTGCAAATGGTACTACATGGACTGGTGTTAGTGCCCCGGCTAATAGAAATTTTATAAATATTATATATAATAAATATCAACGTTTATTTTTAGCATCATCTTCAGATTCTACTACTGACTTTTCATATCGTAGTAATATATTTACTAGTTCATGGACAGTATCAAAAAATACTTTTACATATACTAATGCTCCTGTAATATATGTTGCACAATTGTCTAAATATCTAACTATGCGTGATGGTAATACTAGTACAACTGCAGATACGCTATGGTTTGAATTTGGTAGTAGTTGGAATACTTGGCAAGAATTTACCGATAGATCATGGGGTAATTTACCAACATCACTCACCGTTAAAGCTTATAAAAATGTAGCTAATTCACCAGAACTTGGTATAATAGTAGCTGTGGCTACTGATATATCATCAGCAGTGCAATCAATTGCTTATTCAACAAATTTATCAACGTGGACATATGGAAATGCTGCAGATGCAGGATCATGGTTTAAAATTATTTGGGCTGCCGAAGTAGGTTTATTTGTTTCTATATCTAGTGATTCAACTCCAAAAATAATGAAATCTACCAATGGTATTAATTGGTCATTAGTTACTTACTCAGGTAGTTTAACAACATTATCTGATATTAAATGGGTACCTGAACTTTCATCATTTTTCTTGGTTTCATCAGTTTCAGGTTCTACATATACAATTTCTTCTTCTTCAATGCTTTCTTCTACAAATATAACATTTATTAAAAATCCGCAAAATTCAAATTTAAAATCATCAATTACGGGTGGTGCATTTGTAAATTTAAATGCTGGGTTAGCAGGTAGTTTTCGTTGGATGAATATGCCGACATCCACAACATTATCTAATGAAATTATGCGATTATCCACTACTGGTTTAAGTATTAATAGCCCACAATCTTCAACTGCTGCTTTAGATATTAAACCAGTTACATTAAATAATAATAAAGTATTACGATTACGTTCAAGTAATGGAACTTATGCATATGATTTTTCTTTAGATACATCTGGCAATTTAACAACAACTCATTCTGCAAATTTTACTACTTCTATTACGATGGATCATCCTGTTAAAATTGGTAATAGTGCTTTTGTTAATTCAACTGCATATAATACAGGTCAATTAGTTGTTTTTGGAGGAATGGGTGTTCAAGGTAGAATATATACTGGAGATACAATGTATCCTGCTTCATTAAATATTCAAGATTCATATTTATATGCAACTTTAGGCAATGCATTTTATAATGTCGATGAATTAAGTACAACTTATGGTATTACAGGTGGTACTGTCCCAGCTCGTACAATTAATAATTTTGCATGGTCTCCTCAATTAAAATTATTTGTATGTACAACTGGTTCTAATGGTATATTTTTATATTCTTCAGATGGGTTAGCATGGTCAACTGCATCAACTGCTTTAAACAGAACATGGGATGGTATTTGCTGGGCTGATAAATTAGGTTTATTTGTTGCAATTGCAAATGATACTGGTTCTAATACGGGGATGATCGCAACATCAGCTAATGGTATTAGTTGGTCTGCTCAAAATGGTCCTTCAACATCTGGAACTAATTGGACATCTATTACTTGGTCGCCAACATTAAATTTATTAGTAGCATGTGCTAGTGTCGGTTCTCAAACTGGAGGTATTATGTATTCTAGTAATGGTACATCTTGGACTTTAGCAACAATTCCATCAACAACCCAAACAAATTCTAATTTTAGAAAAATTATTTGGAATCCTACATTAAATCAATTTGTAGCATGTGGTTATGGTCAATTTGCAGTATCATCTAATGGTATAACATGGAATTTATATAATACATCAACAGCAACTCAACAATTTTCATCAGTTGAATATTCACCTACAGTCGGTTTATATGTTGCATCACATACATCAAATTCTGCATGGGGTGCATCATCTACTGATGGTATTACTTGGACAACAACTAATATACCACCATTTGTAGATATTATGTGGATTCCTAGAGTTCGTGCATTTATAGGAACTTCTGGTTATTTTGTATCATATGATAATTGGTCAACAAATGGTACAACATGGAATACTTTACAAAGATCATTACAAAATGGAGGTTATTATAATTGGAAACTAGGTTATTCTCCAGATTTAGAAATGGTAGTTATAGGGCGTATTGGTAGTACAGGAGTTAATCAGAATATTATTATGTCTAAAACACTTTCTTATACTAATTTAAATATAGGAAGAAATTATGCATATTCTAGAGATAATCGAACATCAATAAAAATGGATACACATTTAATTTATACATCAGGATTTAATAGTGGACATAGATGGTATAATTCATTAGTTGATAGTCAACAAAATGGTCAAAATTTATTAATGGCTTTAGATACAGATGGTTTAGCAATTGGTAGAACAATACCTCAGGCTAAATTAGACATCCAGATCCCATCAGCTGGTGAAATTATACGATTTAGAACATCTGAATATAATACTGCAAGTTTTGGAATTGATGCAAATGCAAGAATAACAATGAGCCATTCTACCCTAACTAGTCCTTATACAAGTTCAAGTGATTATGGTTTTATTATACAAAATAATAATACTGCTGGAACTAATGTATCTGCCGGATTATTATTTAAATATAAAAATTCAGCTGGTAATTATTTTAATGCAAGTGGTATATTACCATATGGACTTACTAATACAGCTAGTAGTGAAACTACAGGTATAAGATTTTATAATACATTAAGTGGTTCTTATTTTAATTCATTTTCTTTACTAGCATCTGGAGGATGCAATACAATACGATCATCTAGTGGTACTATTCATTCTTTTTCGATTGGTTCAGGTGGCGATGGGTCATATGGTGATTTAGCAATTGAAGGTAATAGTTCAACTTGGCTTCGTTTAAGAGCTACTTATCAATCAACTAATAATTTAGCAAAATTAGATTTTATTAATCGTTATGATGGTAGTGATACTACATCATTTACATTAACACCAACTGGTAGTAATGGTGGTAATATTACTAATGTTAATAATATTACTATTAATGGTGGTATTAATAATTTAGCAACAGGAACATATAATGATTTTGGTAATACTCGATTTAATTATGCAAGTATTTTTGGTAGACAATGGAGAGTATATTCTTCAAATTCTTTAATGTATGTAAGATATAGTAATACAGGAATAAGTTCTAATACATTTTCTCAACCAGATAATTATTGTGCTGAATTTGGAAATGGTGATTTTTCTTCATTAGCACAAGTTACATCTGGATGTTTTGAGCTCGAAGGATTTATTACTACGGATTATACTGAAACATATACATTTACATTTGTATCCACTTATACTAAATTTAGAATTTGGTTAGATGGTAAATTAGTAGCACAAGATTGGTCAGCTAATGCATCAACATCACCAACTACTACTTTTAATGGGACTGCTGGTAAAAAAGTATCATTTTATGCCCAGATAGCATCTGGTGATCTTTCAACTTCTTCTAATAATACTTTTGTACTCAAATGGCAATCAAATAGTCGATCTTATCAAACAATACCTGCTTCAAAAATGGAAGGTACTTTTACAGGACGTATGGTAAATAGAACACCATATTCCGTAGCAAATCAATTAACCTTATATAATACAACTTCTAACTCATCATCTTCTAATAAAAGTGAATTTTTAGTAGATTCATCTGGTAATACATTAATAAAATCATCCGGTTCTTTAGTATCTATCGATGCTTCTAATTCTTTAGATATTGCTAGTCATGATGGTTCTTCAGTTGGATTAAAATTAGGTGGTTCATTAGTAACCTCGACTGCTACTGAATTAAATTATTTAGATACAACCCCCGGTACAGCCGAAGCAAGTAAGGCTTTAGTATTAGATTCTAATTTAGATATTGTTGGAATTCATAATATTGAAACTGATAATTTAACTGTTAATGGAACATTAGTAACTTCATCTGCAGTAGAATTAAATTATGTTGATGTTACAACGATTGGTGTTGCACAGGCTAGTAAAGCATTAGTATTAGATGAAAACTTAGAAATTGTTGGTATTCATAATATTGAAACTGATAATTTAACTGTTAATGGAACATTAGTAACTTCATCAGCTATAGAATTAAATTATGTTGATGTTGCAAGTATTGGTGTAGCTGAAGCGAGTAAAGCATTAGTTGTAGATTCCAATAGAGATATAACTAATATTAACCAATTAGCAACTACTGGATTAGTATCTACATTAATTGCAAATGACAATGCTTCAAATATTAATTATCAAACTTGGACCAATGATTTAGCAACTGATATGGTAACGGCTTTACAAATGAATAATATAGGATTAGATTTTGGTACCACTAGTAATCATCCTCTAGCATTAACTACTAATAATGTAGAAAGAGTATCTATTGATACATCTGGTAATGTCGATTTAATTAATCATGATGGATCATCAGTAGGTTTAAAATTAGGCGGTACGCTTGTAACAGCAATGGCTACTGAATTAAATTATGTCGATACGACAGTAGGCGCGGCTGAAGCCAGTAAAGCATTAGTATTAGATGCTTCTAGAAATATTACTAATATTAATGAATTTGCAACTACCGGACTTTTATCTACTGTAATTGCAAATGACAATGCTTCAAATATTAATTATCAAACTTGGACTAATGATTTAGCAACTGATATAATAACTTCTTTACAAATGAATAATGTAGGATTGGATTTTGGTACTACCAGTAATCATCCATTAGCATTAACTACTAATAATGTAGAACGATTAACTATTGATACATCTGGCAATGTAGATTTAATTAATCATAATGGGTCTTCAGTTGGTTTAACATTAGGCGGTACGCTTGTAACTGCAACGGCAACTGAAATAAATTATGTTGATACAACAGTAGGTGCTGCTGAAGCTAGCAAAGCATTAGTATTAGATGCTTCTAGAAATATTACTAATATTAATGAATTTGCAACTACTGGACTTTTATCTACTGTAATTGCTAATGATAATGCTTCAAATATTAATTATCAAACTTGGACTAATGATTTAGCAACTGATATAGTAACTGCTTTACAAATGAATAATGTAGGATTGGATTTTGGTACAACTAGTAATCACCCATTAGCATTAACCACTAATAATATCGAAAGAGTATCTCTTGATACATATGGTAACATAGATTTAATTTACCATGATGGCTCTACAGTAGGTTTAACATTAGGTGGAACTCTTGTAACAGCAACCGCCACTGAAATAAATTATGTTGATACCACAGTAGGTGCTGCTGAAGCTAGCAAAGCATTAGTATTAGATGCTTCTAGAAATATTACTAATATTAATGAATTTGCAACTACTGGACTTTTATCTACTGTAATTGCTAATGATAATACTTCAAATATTAATTATCAAACTTGGACTAATAATTTAGCAACTGATATGGTAACAGCTTTACAAATGAGTAATGTAGGATTGGATTTTGGTACTACCAGTAATCATCCATTAGCATTAACTACTAATAATGTAGAACGATTAACTATTGATACTTCAGGAAATGTAAATTTGGTCGATCATGATGGTTCTACAGTTGGTTTAACATTAGGCGGAACTCTTGTAACTGCAACAGCTACTGAATTAAATTATGTAGATACTACACAAGGCACTGCAGAAGCAAGTAAAGCACTTGTATTAGATTCATCTAGAAATATTAATAATATTAATAACTTATATGCAACCATTTTAAATGCAACTATAGTTGATGGAACTGGTAATTCAGTATCATATCCAGTTACTATTAATAGTACAACTTCATCAACACCAGCAAATGGATTAGGATGTGGCATTGCATTTTATATTGAAAATTCTAATAATCAAAGTTCTGCATATGGATCTATTGAAGTTAGTGCAGATGATATTACAGATAATAGTGAAGATGGCAAATTGAAAATTAATTTACTTACAGGAGGTGTAAATTCAACTGCTTTAACATTAACTAAAGAATCTTTACTAGTTGAAGAAGTGGTGGAAACTTCAGATCGCCGAGTTAAAGAAAATATAGTATCTGCTGATATTAAAGATTCTTATGAGAAAATTATGGCATTACATTTAGTTAATTTTAATTTTATTCATGATACAAATAAACGTGTACATAGAGGTGTAATTGCACAAGAAGTTAATAAAATTATTCCAAGTGCTGTTCATATCAATGAAAATGAAAATTTAGATGATTTCCACAGTATTAGTACTAAAGAGTTAGTTGGTTATATAATAGGTAGTTTACAACATATGAATCAAAAATATAATGAATTAGAAAAAAAATATAATGAATTAGAAAAAAAATATAATGAATTAGAAAAATAAAAAATATAATGAATTAGAAAAAAAATATAATGAATTAGAAAAATATTATTTTATTTTTTTTGTTAAATCTTCATTTGCTTTATTGCAAACAATTGATAATTTTTTTCCAATTTTATCAATATATAATTCACAATTATTTATTATAATATCTAATTTAGAATCTGTTACAATATCTCCATGATATGTTTTTTTTAAATTATTAATTCCATTAATTGATATTGATAAATAATGTTTTAATTTAGATAAATTACTAAATACTTTATTATATTCATCATTATCTTCTTTGATATAATTTAAAATATTGTCTATATTTAAATATTGTGAATTTAGTAAATCATCAATAGTACAATACACGGTTTGATAAAAAATAACCAAATTTGTTAAATTTTTTTCTCGATTATTATTATAAAAAAATCGGTAAAATCCTTGTAATATTGAATTATATTCAATTGTAATTAAATTATCCTTATTAATATAAATTTTATCATATGGTTTAATTTTCGATAAGATATTAAGATTGATTAAAATATTTTGAATCATATATAAATATTTTTAATAAAAAATATTAATTAAAACTACTTCTATATATATTAATATTATCTATAATTACAAATTAATTATAATTTATATTTATCTAAAACTATATTATTCATCTTTACCAATTAAATATCTAAATTTTAATGGTAATAATATACGTTTGCTTCCAAAATATACTAAAACTGATAAACCAGGAATTTGACTAGCGAGTGCAATTTGTGTTAAATCAACATTAATACTAATTGATGTATTATTAATACGAGTACAAATATGACCCTGAGAATTATTAATTTCTTCAATAATATTTAAATCTTGAGCAGGTGTTAATGTATCAAACTTTTCAATATATACTAAATCACCAGTTATTAAATTATGCGCTTCTGAAAATGTTAAAATACCAGGATTTGATGTATAATTAATTGATGAAGTATATAATCGATCTTTATCAAATTGAATTGGGCTAAGAGGTGAGCCAAAACGTAAACTAAATTCATTAATACGAGTAATTGGTTTAAAAAATCTAAATGTTTTATTTATTGGTGTTAAATCAATTAAATTTCCATTTATTTTTCCTTGAAATATAAAATGAAATTGACTATCTTCATATGCATCAATACTAATTGCAGATAATTCTAAAATTGATAAAGTAATTTTTTGATAATAATTATCAGCAGCAGACATATAAGGAATACTAAAAGGATAAATCTCAATTTCAACAATATCTCTCATATTACTAATAGATGTAATAACACCAGACCCAGGAGTTTTTACTTTTGTATTATTAACAATAGTAAATACTACTCTAGAACGATCTGTATTTGCAATATTTTGATATCTTGAATCAATTAAGATATTGGAATCTCGCCATAATGATTGATAATTTAAAATTTTAGTAAATTCAATTTGTTCAGCCCTTGATGTTAATCCAGGTAAACTATTAGGGGGCGGAATATAAGATGATACTGAAACATCTCTATTAACCTCTTTTGTAAATTTATTACTATTATTTCCAAAATTATAATCTGTTGTACCTTTTATCATTGCTTTATCATTAAGTTCTTTTTTTAAAAATTCATGCATATCAAATGATGATTTTAATTTTCCAATATCTATCATATATAATTTTATTAAATGATCATTGACATTAGAAATATTAACATCATTTTTAGTTTTATCAAAAAATTCTTTATATAATTTATTATAATTAAATTTTTTTAGAAATTCAATAAAATTAGTTATTTCTATTTTAGTTAATTTTTTATTATTTATCGTTTCTAAATTATTAACTAATGATCTTAAATTATCTTTTGAATAAATATTTGTTTGAAAATTTGTAATTTTATTTTCTCTATAAAGATCCATCCTTTTATTTATAAGTTAATACTTATTAATCTTAATTATTATACTATTAATTATATTTATTTTATAAAATATTAAATTAATAAAAATAAAATATTAGACCTTTATGAATATTATTATATATAATATTAGTATTAATTATATTTAGATAATATAAATTAAAATAAACAATTGGAATAGCTTTTAAATTAGAATTTTCACAACTTAAATATTTTATATTTTTTAATTTTTTAGATAATTTTGTAATATTACTTGTATTATTAATTGATAAATATTGTAATTTGTGTAATTCTGATGGGATTTTAGTAATTATAGAATTATTATCAATACTTAATATTTTTAGTTTAGTTAATGAAGTATTAATTTCTTCTAATATATTATCATTACTTATTAATATTTCTAAATTTAATAAAGTACGATATAATAATCTAGTTATTAATGTATTTGAAATATCTAAATATACTAAATTATTTAAAGGTATTGGTAGTGATTGAATATTAGTATTACTACAATTTAAATGTATTAAATTATTAAAAATATTTTTATTATATAATAGATTAAAATTTCTATGATATAACATTTCATAAAAATATTGAACTAGAGTATTATTACATATTAAAAATTTTAATTTTGGATACTTTTCAATATGAGTTAATAAATTATTATCACATTTTAAATATTCTAAATTATCATAATATTTTAATTTTACTATTTTTGTATTATTAATTGATAAAATTTTTAATTTTTTTAATTGTTTAGATAATTTATATATGTTACTACCTTCTGCATATAATTCTACAATTTCTTTATAATTTTTTGGAACTTTACTAATTTTAGTATTTATAATATTTAATATTTTTAAACATTTTAATTGCGTAGGTAATATATTAATATTTGTATTTTCGCAATTTAAATATACAATATTATTTAAATTATATTTATTTAGTTTACAATTTATTTCTACAATATGTAAAGTATCATTATAATTATCTAATATTTGTAATAAATACTTATATAAAAAATTATAATAATTAGAAGATGTATTATTTAAAAATGATGAAATTATAGATATTATTGTTAAATATTTATCTTTATTATAAATTGTTAATCTCATATTTTAATATTAAATTTAAAAATAATTTAGAGAATTCTATAATATAAAATTTATTTTAAATTAATAGTTTTTGACAAAAAAATATTATGAATTAATTAATAATTACGAATTAAAATTATTTTGAATATGTCTAGATTGTAATCCTAGAATTGCATCCAATATTACAAATAATCCTGATATATTACGAGGTTGTTTATCATAAATTTTAAATATATTATAATCTAGAGTATTAATTATTAAATTAATGGTATATAATAATATAGTACGTAAATATACTTTCCATGTTTTATTTTGTGTTATTAATAATTTATTTCCAAATAATATTATAATTAATGTGTAAAAAATACTTACAAAGTTATAAGATTTAAATATGCTAACTTTATAATAAATTAATAAACCTAAAATAATTCTTAATAAAACACATCCTAAATGAGTATATATAGTATGTCTTTTATTTTTTTTTTCAAATACTGTAGTAAAATCTATTAATCTTTCTGGTATCATTATATTTGAATTTAAAATTTTATTTTCTTATATTATATTATATGATATTTTATTTACTTACTTTATAAATAAAAATGCATTTTGTTTATGATAATCAATTAGATAAATTTATAGAATTTAAATCTGATCAAGAATTTGAATTAATTTGTTATTATATTTATAAATATTATGATGAAGATTTTAATAGTCAAGAATTTATTGATTCTTTATCTAAGCATTCCAATAAAAGAAAAAGAGTAAATAATCAAAAAAATATAAGAAATACAAAAAGTAAATATTTATAATTAAGGATTTTCTAAAGCATGTAATCTACTTAATATATCTTGAATTTGTTGTTCTAATTGATTATTTTTTTGCTCTAATAATACTACTTTATTTTCTAATTCTGTTACATTTCTATCGATTTTTTGAACGGCTACTGTTGTTATCGTAAATATAGCATCTTTATTTAATACATGTAAATTATTTATTTGTTCTCCATAAATAAAATAATTATTGTCTTCTAAAGTTTCATTTATACTTATTTGAGTATTACTAATTTTTGTTTTTATGGTAACATATTTATATTTATCATTTTCTGAAATAATTTTAAGTTTATTTGTACTATGAGAATCAAAAGTAATTGGATTGGTTACTGTTAATATTGTATCTCCATTTTCAGTTATTGTTTTAGTTGCTGTTTGGAATATATTTGGAATATAATCCGTTTCAATATTAACAGCATAATCTAATACACTATGTACTTGTTGAGCAATAAAGCCCCACACTGGATTAGATGATCGATTTAAAGTATCAATATAATTATATTTTTTAGGTTGGATTAATCTTAATGTATTTAATGCAGAAACACCATCTATATCAATTATATTAGTTTTAATACGTGAATCTGACGTTGCATTGAATTCACTACCTAATACTCTCCCATTTGTAAAAATACATACACCACTTGCGTTACTGGCTATACCAGTTGTAGTTGACGTATTATTGAATAAAGCATAAAACGCAAAAGTACCTGTATAACTGGCACCTGTATTATTTACATGCAATGGGTACCCAGGACTATTAGTCCCCATACCTATATATCCTGCCGCTGTTATTGTTATCCTACTTGATGAATTATTAGTACCAATTCTTAAATCATTATTTGTAATTGTACCAATCCATACTGCATTTGTTGATGTTGCAGATGATCCTGTACTACATTGAATATCAAATTGAACAGGACTGGCATTATTACCAAAACAAGCTAACATTTTATTATAAGTTCCATCTGCAAAATTAGATGATCCTGCAATATCAAACATAGCATAAGGTGATGCTCTATTAAGACTCATATTTCCAGAATTAAAAAATGCCATTTGATTACTACGACCGTAAAAATCTAATGAAAATTTATTTGTAAGACTATCAGCAGAAACATAAGTCCATTGCATAGATACTAAATTTCCAGAAGTTTCAGAACTACCAAAACGTATACGAGAATTAGCTGCAGTATTCATAATATTTAAATCACCAGCACCTATAGTTGTATTTGTTCCTATTTGTAATTTAGTAATTTCTTTAATTTCCTTAGATGCATTTAATACTAATGCTTTACTTGCTTGAGCAGTTCCTATAGTTGTAATATCTAAATAATTTATTTCTGCAGTTGTTGCTATTACTCCAGATAATTTATTTAATTCAGCAGCGGTTGCAGTAATTGCTGTTCCATTTAATGTTAAACTTCCAGTTGATAAACTTGTTAATGTACCAACTGATGTTATATTTGGTTGAGCAGCAGTTTGTAAAGTTCCAGTTAAATTAGTAGCAGTTAAAGCATTAATATTTATTATATTTCTATTAGCATCTAATACTAAGGCTTTGCTAGCAACAGCAGTACCAGCAGTTGCTCCTGTTAAAGTTGTTAAATCAGCCGCTGTTCCGCTAAATAGTAATGAACCAGTTAAATTTATATTTCCACTTACATCTAATGTATATCCAGGACTTACTGTATTTATACCTATTTTACCATCATTAGCAATAAATAATCTGTTATTAGTATCAGCAACTGTTGAATAATCTTCAGCTGCTGTATATGTTTGAAACCTAAATTCAGCAGCACGCATACGTATTCTATCTGGACCAGTTGATGATATTGGATCATTGCCTTTAAATAATAATAACTCAGATTGTTCCGTACTATTATATATTCTTTCAGCAATTACTGTATGATTAGAAGTTGCATCATCAGTTGTACCACTAAAATGAATTTTATTAGGACCCGAGCCAACTGCACCAACTGTTAATGTACCTGTAAGTGTTAGATTATTAATATTTGTAATATTTCTACTAGAATCTAATACTACTACTTTACTTGCTTCACCAGTTCCTATAGTTGTAATATCTAAATAATTTATTTCTGCAGTTGTTGCTGTTACTCCAGATAATTTATTTAATTCAGCAGCAGTTGCTGTAATTGCTGTCCCATTTAATGTCAAACTACCAGTTGATAAACTTGTTAATGTACCAACTGATGTTATATTTGGCTGTGCTGCAGTTTGTAAAGCACCAGTTAAATTAGTTGCAGTTAAAGAATTTATATTTGTAATATTTCTAGAAGAATCTAATACTACTGCTTTACTTGCTTCACCAGTACCAATAGTTGTAATATCTAAATAATTTATTTCTGCAGTTGTTGTAGTTACTCCAGATAATTTATTTAATTCAGCAGCTGTTGCAGTAATTGCAGTTCCATTTAATGTCAAACTACCAGTTGATAAACTTGTTAATGTACCAACTGATGTTATATTTGGTTGAGCAGCAGTTTGTAAAGCACCAGTTAAATTAGTTGCAGTTAAAGAATTTATATTTGTAATATTTCTAGAAGAATCTAATACTACTGCTTTACTTGCTTCACCAGTACCAATAGTTGTAATATCTAAATAATTTATTTCTGCAGTTGTTGCTGTTACTCCAGATAATTTATTGATTTCTGCAGCGGTTGCAGTAATTGCTGTTCCATTTAATGTTAAACTACCAGTTGATAAACTTGTTAATGTACCAACTGATGTAATATTTGGCTGTGCTGCAGTTTGTAAAGTTCCAGTTAAATTAGTAGCAGTTAAAGCATTAATATTTATTATATTTCTAGAAGAATCTAATACTACTGCTTTGCTTGCTTCGCCTGTACCAATAGTTGTAATATCTAAATAATTTATTTCTGCAGTTGTTGCAGTTACTCCAGATAATTTATTTATTTCAGCAGCTGTTGCAGTAATTGCTGTTCCTGAAAATCGCAATGAACCTGTTAGATTTATATCACCAGTTACGTCTAATCTATAAGTATTATTAGTATTATTAATACTTACATTACCAGTTGAACTTACTGTAATTCTTCTGCTATTATTAGTCATTATTGCATAATCATTATTAGTGACTGTACCCATAAAAGCAGCATTTGTTGTTGTTGTTTTAGCACCATTATGTATTTGAAATGCAAATCCAACAGGCGATGCGTTACTAGATTCCATGTATAACCCCATATCATAATTTGCAGAACCATCATTAAATGTATTATTTGTTTTAATATATACATTTCCACTAGTTAATGATACTGATGCAGTCCCATATGTTACATTAGTATAAGCAGAACTCGAATTTAATATTAATTTATTACTAGTTGATCCAATACGAAGATCCCCACCTATATTTGTAGCCCCGCCAATACCAACTCCGCCAGTTACTTTAAGAGCCCCTGTAGTTGTTGATGTTGATGAGGTTGCATCAGTTATTGAAACAGCCCCGCTTGATGTTATACCAGTTAATGTACCAACTGAAGTAATATTTGTTTGAGTAGCTGTTTGTAAAGTACCAGTTAAATTAGTAGCAGTTAAAGAATTAATATTTATTATATTTCTAGAAGAATCTAATACTACTGCTTTACTTGCTTCACCAGTACCAATAGTTGTAATATCTAAATAATTTATTTCTGCAGTTGTTGCAGTTACTCCAGATAATTTATTTATTTCTGCAGTTGTTGCAGTTACTCCAGATAATTTATTTATTTCTGCAGTTGTTGTAGTTACTCCAGATAATTTATTTAATTCAGCAGCTGTTGCAGTAATTGCAGTTCCATTTAATGTCAAACTACCAGTTGATAAACTTGTTAATGTACCAACTGATGTTATATTTGGTTGAGCAGCAGTTTGTAAAGCACCAGTTAAATTAGTTGCAGTTAAAGAATTTATATTTGTAATATTTCTACTAGAATCTAATACTACTGCTTTACTTGCTTCACCAGTACCAATAGTTGTAATATCTAAATAATTTATTTCTGCAGTTGTTGCAGTTACTCCAGATAATTTATTTAATTCAGCAGCAGTTGCTGTAATTGCTGTCCCATTTAATGTCAAACTACCAGTTGATAAACTTGTTAATGTACCAACTGATGTTATATTTGGCTGAGCAGCAGTTTGTAAAGTACCAGTTAAATTAATTGCCGTTAAATCATTAATATTTGTAATATTTCTAGAAGAATCTACTATTAATGCTTTACTTGCAGAAGTTGTACCAGCAGTAACCCCAGTAATCGGTGCTAATGTAGTAGATATTCCAGAAATGCTATTAATATCGGCAGCAGTTGCTGTAATTGCTGTCCCATTTAATGTCAAACTACCAGTTGATAAACTTGTTAATGTACCAACTGATGTTATATTTGGCTGAGCAGCAGTTTGTAAAGTACCAGTTAAATTAATTGCCGTTAAATCATTAATATTTGTAATATTTCTAGAAGAATCTACTATTAATGCTTTACTTGCAGAAGTTGTACCAGCAGTAACCCCAGTAATCGGTGCTAATGTAGTAGATATTCCAGAAATGCTATTAATATCGGCAGCTGTTGATGTAATTAATGTTCCATTTAATGTCAAACTACTAGTTGATAAACTTGTTAATGTACCAACTGATGTTATATTTGGCTGAGCAGCAGTTTGTAAAGTACCAGTTAAATTAGTTGCCGTTAAATCATTAATATTTGTAATATTTCTAGAAGAATCTACTATTAATGCTTTACTTGCAGAAGTTGTACCAGCAGTAACCCCAGTAATCGGTGCTAATGTAGTAGATATTCCAGAAATGCTATTAATATCGGCAGCTGTTGATGTAATTAATGTGCCATTTAATGTTAAACTACCAGTTGATAAACTTGTTAATGTACCAACTGATGTTATATTTGGTTGAGCAGCAGTTTGTAAAGTACCAGTTAAATTAGTTGCCGTTAAAGCATTAATATTTATTATATTTCTAGAAGAATCTAATACTACTGCTTTACTTGCTTCACCAGTACCAATAGTTGTAATATCTAAATAATTTATTTCTGCAGTTGTTGCTGTTACTCCAGATAATTTATTTAATTCAGCAGCAGTTGCAGTAATTGCTGTTCCATTTAATGTCAAACTACTAGTTGATAAACTTGTTAATGTACCAACTGATGTTATATTTGGTTGAGCAGCAGTTTGTAAAGTACCAGTTAAATTAGTTGCCGTTAAATCATTAATATTTGTAATATTTCTAGAAGCATCTACTATTAATGCTTTACTTGCAGAAGTTGTACCAGCAGTAACCCCAGTAATCGGTGCTAATGTAGTAGATATTCCAGAAATGCTATTAATATCGGCAGCTGTTGATGTAATTAATGTTCCATTTAATGTTAAACTTCCAGTTGATAAACTTGTTAATATACCAACTGATGTAATATTAGGCTGTGCTACAGTTTGTAAAGTACCAGTTAAATTAGTTGCAGTTAAATCATTAATATTTATTATATTTCTACTAGAATCTAAGATTAATGCTTTACTGGCAGCTGCAGTTCCGGCAGTTGTATCTACATAATTTAATTCAGTTGCAGTTGCAGTAATTCCACTTAATGAATTTAATTCAGATGCAGTTGCAGTAACTGATGCTAATTTATTAAAATCAGATGAAGTTGCAGTCGAACCACTTAATGAATTTAATTCAGTTGAGGTTGCAGTAATAGATGCTAATTTATTAAAATCTGACGAGGTTGCTGTAGAACCTGATAGTGAATTTAATTCAGATGTGGTTGCAGTAATACCATCTAATACATTTAATTCAGTTGAAGTTGCAGTAATTGATGCTAATTTATTAAAATCAGATGAAGTTGCTGTAGAATTGGATAATGAATTTAATTCTGCAGTTGATGAAGTCACTGATGCTAATTTATTAAAATCAGAAGATGTTGCAGTAGAACCAGTTAATGAATTTAATTCTGCAGTTGATGATGTAATACCATCTAATGTATTTAATTCAATAGCAGATGCTGTAACTGATGCTAATTTATTAAAATCAGAAGATATTGCAGTAGAACCAGTTAATGAATTTAATTCTGCAGTTGATGATGTAATACCATCTAATGTATTTAATTCAATAGCAGATGCTGTAACTGATGCTA